>CEVE01013780.1_pt1 | contig 23637 bp, 17 predicted proteins | sample 356431 | NCBI WGS metagenome assembly CEVE01 (sample SAMEA2622764, study PRJEB7988) | marine metagenome | isolation source: saline water (ENVO:00002010), including
AGTTCGGGAAAAGCTTGAACAAGAACGTGAGCGTAATCAGAGCGAGTTACAAAAAGCGAGAGATCAAGTTAAAAAATTCAAGGATTTATCTCATGAACTTGAACTCAGGAAGCAGTCAGTGCAAGCGCAGTTGAAATCAACTCGAGAGACTATGGATCGTATGGCAACTCAGGTCGAAAGGTCGAAAGAGAGAGTCCAAATGCTCGAGGGGCAGATCGATGAGTCGGACGAGCCTATGGAGGACATGCGAGGGCAATTAGAAACTTTGCTGAAACAGCGCCTTGGTGTTGAAAAAGAACTCACGCAAGCCAAAACTAATTTGGCAGAAAATGAACATATTATCAGGGGATTAGAGCAGAAACGTAATGGAATAGGGGAGCAGTTGAACAAGTCTCAAGAAGAGTTAATGCAGGTACGACTCGAAAGCGAGGGGTATTCGGTGAAGCGCGAGGGAATCCTGGCACAGCTGAATGATGGAGGTTTTGATTTGGCTCAAGTGCTTGAAAGACTGCCGGAGGATCTCGAGGAAGAGGAGTGTGCTTTAGAGTTGGAAAAACTAAGTAATCGAATTCAACGACTTGGCCCCATAAATCTCGCAGCAATTGATGAGCACAAACACCAGAGTGAAAGAAAGGTTTTCCTGGATAGTCAAAATGATGATTTAGAAAAGGCTTTAAATACTTTGCAGAACGCGATTCGCAAGATTGATAAAGAAACAAGAGAGCGCTTTAAAGAAACCTTCGATAAAATTAATTCAGGATTGCAAAGCTTGTTTCCAAGGATCTTTGGTGGTGGACAAGCCTATCTAGATATGACGGGCGACGACCTCTTAGACACCGGTGTTGCCATCATGGCCCGCCCTCCTGGCAAGAGAAACAGCACCATTCATCTTCTATCGGGTGGCGAGAAAGCTATGACCGCCATCGCTTTAGTGTTTTCAATTTTTCACTTAAATCCCTCACCATTTTGTATGTTGGATGAGGTTGATGCCCCTCTTGATGATGCAAATGTTCAACGTTACGCCAATCTGGTGAAAGAAATGTCAGAAAGTGTCCAGTTCATATTTATCACTCACAACAAAATCACAATGGAAATGGCTAATCAACTTTTGGGTGTGACTATGCATGAGGCTGGAGTGTCAAGAATGGTTGCAGTTGATATTGATGAGGCGGCCGAGCTCGCAGCAATGTAAATTTGTGATTTTTACGCGCTAAGGTCCTTTTTGAGCTAAAGAATTTATGCTAACTGTAAGATAACCTTACAAGTTTCTAGTAAATATTTTTTTGGGTAAAAAATTTATGAATCCGCGAGAGCTTATAATTTTACTCCTTGGGTTTGTAATGGTCGGGGTACTTCTGCGTGGGCTTTTTGTTGCAATTCAGGTTCGCAAAGGACAAATTCGTTTAACTATAGATAAAAATATTCCGCAAGACTTCGATCCTGAGGAATTAGAGCTAGCTGAGCTACCAACTGGTGGAGCTCGAGTGGTTAGCAGAGCTGATGTCTCTCAAGATTTTCAATCTGATGACTCCTTTGACAGGCAAAAAGAGCACGCATCACACAATGACGACTTGATCCCAATTCTGATGGATGTGGTCGAATTGGGAGACTCTCCCATAGATTCAGGCGAACTAGGTGCTGAAGATCAAGATTCTGTCCATACGCAGTTTAATGCAGATGCAGCAGGATTAGCTGCCCCTAACATCTTGAAACAAAGGTCGGAGTCCGATTGGAATCATACCCATATTGCGGGGGAGGAACTCCAAAGTAGCAGTGTTGCCCTGCATGGATTTGAAGAAGTTACTGAGCATGAGCCTGATGGGGTGGTCAGTGATGATCCTGGTCCTGAGGCGGCCCAGTATAAAAACGCATATGACTTACATGAAGATTTAAATTCCGTCGGTTCAATTGAAAAGAAATCTTACGAACCCGAAATTTCTGATTATCCAGAAAATGAATGGTACGAAGATGATGAGCTCTATGCATTACCAGATCGCAATCATGAGGAAGCCCGTCCTGATTCAACCGGAATTGATTACACAATTGAAGGATTTGAAAAATCAAATTCAGCTAGTTTAGCTAGCGATAAACCGAACGAGTTTTCCGCGACTGGCACAGAGGACAGCCTTCGGGGGGGGAATTCTCTGGATATTTTGGAGGACGACGATCTTTCTGATTCTGGAAATTTCGAAAACTTTTCGATGACTGCTGGAGAGAGAATAGGTTTTGATGAGCCCCAGATCACTTCTGATGCAGATGAGGATGCTTCGGAAGATAAGCAGGCCTCGAGTAATAAAAATCCAATATTAAGAGGTGGATTGCATAGGTTACTCTCCGTTTTTAAGTCAAAATCGAATGAAGGCTTGCTTGAGGAAACTCCTATTTTAGAAGGCAAAGAATCAACCATGCAATCTGATCTTATTGAGGAATTGGAAGAATTTATCGATCAGAACAAGAGTGACTTGTCTTATCAAGACGACGAAGGTGATAAGGGCGATTTTGAACCAACGCAAGAACAACTGGGAGATGATTACCAACAAGCCTCCAATTTGAACAATGTGACGAGTATAGAACAGGCAGCGGCAGCAATGAGTACCGAGCATTCTAATGCTGGCAAGCAGGAGAGCAGACCAAAGATTTCGAATAAACCGCGAAACCCCGATCCTCTGGAGGTGCTAGTCGTGAGCGTTATGTCCCCCTCAGGAAGCGAATTTGAGGGTAGGTATTTGGTTCAAACGATTGAAAGAGCTGGATTCCGATATGGAGAAATGGGCATATTTCATCTTTACGACGGTGTAGAAGAAGACACCAATTTAATCTGTAGTGCGGCAAATGCTTTAAATCCTGGGACATTTGACCTTGATCATTTGAGTGAGTTTTCTACTATTGGTGTTAGCTTTTTCCTCGCTTTACCGACAAGTTTAAATAACTTGCAAGCTTTTGAAAAAATGCTGAATGCCGCGCAGCAAATTAGTAATGATTTGGGTGGCGAATTGAAGGACGATCAGCGAAATGTTCTAACATCACAAACAATTGAGCACTATCGACAGCGAATTCGAGATTTTGAGCTAAACCAGCTTAAGGTAGCTGGGGGTCGTGGTTAGCGATTTTCTCACTAAAACATTATGTCCATTCCTGAAAAAATACAAAGGGAAGTTGCCTCACTCAGGAAAGCCATTAATCACCATAATAAACTGTATCATGCTCTTGATAATCCAGAAATTCCGGATTCTGATTATGATTCCCTCGTAGAACGATTGGAAAATTTAGAGCGAGAGTATGGATTACTTTCTGATTCTTCTCCTTCTTTGAGCGTTGGCTCTGCCCCATTAAATAAATTTGCTGAAGTAAAGCATCAGATACCAATGCTGTCTTTGGATAAAGTTTTTGAAGAGGAAGGTTTAAGAAATTTTTCAAAACGAATTAACAAACTATTAGACACTGATGAGCAAGTTACTTACAGCTGTGAGCCTAAAATAGATGGAATTGCAGTAAGCCTGTTTTATAAAGATGGTGAACTTAAACAAGCTTCCACAAGGGGGGATGGGAAAACTGGTGAGGATATAACTCACAACGTATTGGGTGTTACTTGTATACCAAAATCTATAAAGATGAAAAAAACCAAATCTCAGCTTGAGGTTAGAGGTGAGATTTTTTTGAGTAAATTGGATTTCAATGAGATAAATGATAAGGCTAGAAAAGAGGGACAAAAATTATTTGTAAACCCGAGAAATACCGCAGCTGGAACAATCAGACAATTAGATCCTGAAAGAGCGGCTAAAGTACCCTTACAAATGTTTTGTTACGGAGTAGGAGTAAATCAAGGTTTTTCACTTCCAGAGAATTTAGGTGAAATCTTTGATGAGCTCAAAAAGTTAGGGTTTCCGGTAAATAACGACATCAAGACTGCTTCAAGCATAGAAGGTTGCATTAACTATTGTTTAGATCTTTATACTAGGCGAGATTTACTAGATTACGAAATTGATGGCGCCGTTATTAAAGTTGATAGCCTGATAAGTCAGAGCATGATTGGGGAAAATATAAAGGCACCCCGCTGGGCTATTGCTTATAAATTTCCTGCTGAGGAGAAAATAACAAAAGTTTTAGACGTTGAGTTTCAAGTAGGCAGGACGGGGACGATAACACCGGTCGCACGCTTAGAACCAGTGTTTGTAGGTGGCGTAACAGTGAGCAATACAACATTGCACAATATGGATGAAATTCAACGACTGGGACTCAGTATTGGCGATGAGGTGATAGTTAGAAGGGCAGGCGATGTAATTCCTAAGGTAGTGAGAGTAGTAGGATCTAAGAAAAAGCGTGAAACAACTTCAATCGCAACTCCTAGCCACTGTCCAGTCTGTAAATCTCCAATAGAAAAGGATGGTGCTGTTCTACTAAGATGCACAGGGGGTAGTTTATGCTCTGCACAGCGGAAGGAGATGCTGAAGCATTTTGCTTCTCGATCTGCACTAAATATAGAAGGTTTGGGCAACAAGTTAATTGAACAATTTGTGGATGAAGGATTGATAAAGGATGCAGCCGATATTTTTAAGTTAAGTTCATCTGCCTTAATACAAATGGATAGATTAGGTAAAAAATCAGCAAAAAATCTTCTGGCATCGATAGATAAATCTAAGAATACAACACTACCAAAATTTATATATGCATTGGGTATCCGAGAAGTTGGTGAAGCGACCGCACAAGCGTTAGCTTATCGGTACCCTGATATAGATGATTTGTTGCGTGCTACGGTAGAGGATTTAGAGTCTATTCAAGATATAGGGCCGACCGTTTCTTCGAACATTGTGGCGTTTTTTTCTGACGTCTCAAATTTAGATTTAATTAAACGATTAAGAGAAGTTGGAGTGGTATGGCCTGTTAAATCCATTACTTCATCTTCGATACTCGCAGGTAAAACGGTCGTTCTTACTGGAACATTAGAATCACTTTCGAGGCAAGAGGCTAAAGATCGATTGCTTGCGATTGGCGCAAAGGTGTCAGGAAGTGTATCTAAGAATACCGATTTTGTGGTTGCCGGGCCTGGTGCAGGTTCTAAATTGACTAAAGCTTCAGAACTTGGCGTAAAAACTTTTGACGAGCAAGAATTCCTGACATTACTATCTCAATGATTCCTGTCCTACAATATTTTTTTGGTTTATGGTCACTTTTGTTATGAGAAGAATGAACAAAAACGCGCTGACAGTTTTAAGCTATGTCTTCTTATACGGGTGTATTAGTTCACAACCTAATGACATTGACAATATTTGTAGTATGTTTGAAGAGAAAAGGAATTGGTATAGCTCGGCGCAAGCAGCTGAAAAGAGATGGGGTATACCTATCGCGGTTAATATGGCAGTAATTTATCAAGAATCTAGTTTCAAGGCTCGGGCAAGGCCGAATAGATCAAAAATTTTGTGGGTGCTCCCTGGTCGAAGACCATCTTCAGCTTATGGCTACGCTCAAGCGTTAGATAGCACGTGGAATGACTATAAAAAGTTTTCGGGAAACAAGAATGCGTCAAGAAACAATTTTAGCGACGCTATAGATTTTGTTGGTTGGTACAACTCAAACTCTAGACGTATTAACAGTATAGATTATTTCGATGCCAAGAATTTCTATCTAGCTTACCATGAGGGGAACTCAGGTTTCGCTCGGCAAAGTTATAGAGAAAAACAGTGGTTAATAAATGCTGCTAATAGAGTTCAACGCAATTCAGAGATATTCAGCTCCCAACTCAAAAATTGCGAAAATGAGTTGAGTAAGGGCTGGCTTTGGAGACTCTTGTCTTAGGGAGAACTGAAAGCAACCTGGAAATAAGCTACTTAAAGGTCTGATTTATATTTTGTAAAGTCTCATTACCAGGACACAGCTCACTAGAGTTTAGTTCATTCAAGGACTTATCTACCGTGTCTTGCAACTCATGAAAATCTGCCATTGACTGATCGATGTATAATAATCCTGTTGCTATCTCTCCGTTCTTTTTATGAGTGTTAATATGATTGATGGCGTTTTCTTTATTTGAAGGGTCATAATTGGCACCAGTTTTGTGAAGGTGAATTACAGATCCGTCATGGAGAGTGATTTCTTTATCCTTACCAGCAGAGTAACTAGTAGTGATCTCCTCTCGTATTGGCACGAAGTCAATTTGACCAAGAGAAACATAGTTCTCCCAAGTATTTTTGTACCCGTGTGTGGAGAGATCGGTGTTATTGAAGGTGACACAAGGGCTAATCACGTCAATAAAGGCGAATCCCTTATGAGTAAGGCCAGCTTGAATAAGGGGAATAAGTTGCTGTTTATCCCCAGAAAATGATCTGGCTACAAAGCTCGCTCCTAGCTCAATTGCAAGGCTTGCCATATCTATATTGTCATACAAAGATTCGTCGCCGGCTTTTGTTGTAGATCCAAGATCAGCGGTTGCTGAAAGCTGGCCTTTAGTGAGTCCATATGTACCGTTATTAGCCACGATATAGAGCATGTTGATTCGACGTCTAACTATATGACAAAACTGCCCAAGACCGATTGATGCGCTATCTCCATCTCCAGAGATGCCTATATAATGCAGATTCTTATTAGCGAGGTTCGCGCCAGTCGCGACAGACGGCATTCTACCATGGACTGAATTGAATCCATGAGATTTGCTAAGGAAGTAGGAAGGTATTTTAGAGGAACATCCTATTCCTGAGATTTTTGCAACTCTGTGTGGTTCGAGACTCATATCTGCTGCGGCTTGTATAATGGCGGCACTAATGGAGTCATGCCCACAACCACCACATAGCGTAGTTAACGTGCCTTCATAGTCCCGGCGAGTGAAACCTAAGGCATTAGTTTGTAGGTCAGGATGTTGAAATTCTGGTTTTCTTATGTAACTCATTGTTAACTATTTCCAGTTCAGTTAGCGTCGCACTATGCGGATATTTCTCCTGCGTTATTGGATGTAGACAAAGAATCAAGGATTTCTTTTTCGATTTGTTGCGCAGTGATTAAGACGCCGTTATAACTTAGTATCGAAAACATTTGTTCCTCACTGGCATTGCATTCTATCTTCAAGAGACTTTTTAATTGTGCGTCTCTATTTTGTTCAATAACGTAAACAATTTCGTGTTTGTTGATGAAATCTCGCACGCTCTCATGAAATGGAAATCCTCTTAATCTCATTGTGTCGAGGGATATGCCTTTTTTCTGGAGATTATCCAAAGTCTCCTTTATTGCTGACGTAGTTGTTCCAAGATAAATTACTCCTCGGGGGTTGGATCCCAGCGACGAAATTTCAGGCTCAGGTATATAATTCAGAGCGGTTTTGAATTTGAGTGATATCCTATCCATGATCTCGGCATATATATCGCCATCTTCCGTATAGGCGGCATTCGCGTCGTGGGAGCTACCCCTCGTGAAATAACTTCCTTTACTTGGATGTGTTCCGGGGTATGTTCGATAAGGAATTCCGTCTCCATCGATGTCTTGGTACCGGCCATACTTCTCTATTTCATCTAATTGTTGCTCGTTGAGTATTTTGCCTCGGTCATACTGCCTCTCGTCATCCCAGTTTAAGGGGTCGCATATTTGCTCATTCATTCCGAGCTCGAGGTCGCTGAGCACGATTACAGGAGTTTGAAGTCTATCAGCAATGTCGAAAGAATCAGCCGCAAATTCAAAACATTCTTTCGGGGTTGATGGAAATAATAGAATCTGTTTCGTATCTCCGTGAGACGCATAGGCACATGTAAGAAGATCTCCCTGTTGCGTTCGAGTAGGCATCCCTGTTGATGGACCAACCCTCTGAATATCAAATAACACTACGGGAACCTCAGAGAAATAGGCTAGTCCCAAAAATTCTTGCATAAGAGATACGCCCGGGCCTGAAGATGCAGTAAATGCCCTTGCTCCATTCCATCCAGCTCCTATTGCCATCCCTATTGCTGCCAATTCATCTTCAGCTTGAACAACGGAAAATTTGTTTTTGCCATTTTCTGGGTCTTTGCGCAGTCGCTTGCAGTATTTGTCAAAAGCGTCAACAACGCTTGTGGATGGCGTTAGTGGGTACCAAGACGCGACTGTAGCACCACCATAGACACATCCCAGACCTATAGCAGTATTGCCGTCCATCAATATTTTATCTGAAGTAAGATCTCGTCTTTCTAGCGTTAACGGAAGAGGGCACGTAAAGTTTTCTGTCGCAAATTGGTATCCAAGTTCTAAAGCATGAATATTTGGTGCGATGAGTTTTTCCTTTCCTCGAAATTGGTCACTCACCATTTCCGTAAGCACGTTAAAGTCAATGTTTATGAAGGCGGCTAGGGCGCCGACATAGACTATGTTTTTAAAGAGTTGTCGTTGAGATGGTTTTTCAAATTCTGCTAAGCAGATATCCTTTAGAGGGACTGGCAGATAATGAACATCTTCCCGGATAAGTCCTTCCGACAGAGGCTTTGAAGAATCGTAAAGAACAAAGCCTCCAGGAATTACTGAATTTATGTCCGATTGAATGGTCTGCTCATTCATAGCAACCATCAAATCTATACCCTCTCTTCGTCCTAGATAATTTTTGTCAGATACTCTGACTTCATACCAAGTAGGGAGTCCTTGGATATTGGACGGGAAAATATTATGAGGGCTGACAGGAATGCCCATTCGAAATATTGCTTTTGCAAACATATTGTTAGCACTAGCAGAGCCTGAACCATTTACGTTCGCAAATTTGACTACGAAGTCATTAGTTTTTGGTAATGTATTGACTTTAGTCGTCGTAACTAATTCTGGCACGCGTGCTCCGCTTTAGCTGTGTTAAAGAGATACTTCTGCATATCCCACGCAGAGGTAGGGCATCGCTCAGCGCATAGACCACAATGCAAGCAAAGATCTTCATTTTTAGCCATGATTCGGCCTGTCTCGAGACAGTCGGATACGTAAATATCCTGGTCTTGATTCGGAGCAGGAGCTAAAAGATTTCCTCTAAGTGATTGCTCGTCAGAATTATTTGTAAAAGTAATGCAATCCGTTGGACAGATATCGACGCAAGCGTCACATTCGATACACAATTTGTCGGTAAAAACTGTTTGTACATCACAATTAAGGCAACGCATTGTCTCGTTGAAAGCGAGTTGCTCATCAAAACCTAATTCCACTTCTAAATTTAAATCATTTAAAGTCTTTTCCTTTTGAGCATGAGGAACCGCGTAACGCACATCGTTGCTAATATCATTATCATAAGACCATTGATGTATACCCATTTTTTGACTACTTAAATTTGTTATAGGTGACGGCCTATCGTTGATATCTTCATTTTGGCAGGTCAGATGAATAGAAAGTGCAGCATCGTGTCCATGGGCAACAGCAGTAATAATATTATCAGGGCCTAAAGCAGAGTCGCCTCCAAAAAATACTCTCTCATTTGTCGACTGAAAGGTGTTTTTGTTCAGAATCGGTAATTCCCATTGGTCAAACTCGATTCCCAAATCTTTCTCTATCCAGGGAAAACTATTCTCCTGTCCAATGGCACAAAGTACATCATCACAAGGAATTATCACGGGGTCTTCACCAGTTGGGGTCAAGAGCCTTCTTCCGTCCGAATCATACTCTTTTTTAACTTTCTCAAATTCCATTCCGGAAAGCCTACCGTTTTCTAATATATAGCGCTTTGGTACATGGAAATTTACGATAGGAATATCTTCATTTATGGCGTCTTCAATTTCCCAAGGGGACGCTTTCATCTCATCAAATCCACTGCGGACAGTAACGGTTACTTGCTCACCTCCTAAACGTTTTGAGGTCCTGCAACAGTCCATAGCAGTATTGCCGCCTCCCAGTACTATAACTTTCTTGCCTATTGAGCTTATATGCTCGAACGCAACATTCGCTAACCACTCAATCCCGGTATGAATGTTTGATTTAGCCTCTTCAAAACCCGGTAATTTGAGTGTTTTACCCAATGGTGCTCCAGTACCCACAAATATTGCGTCAAACCCTTCGTCGAGCAAGGCTTTCATGCTGGTAATTTCTTCCCCAAACCGACAGTTTATTCCCATATCTAGAATATAATGGAGCTCTTCCTCTAACACTTCTGAGGGTAAACGAAAACGCGGAATTTGAGTTCGCATCGCACCACCGCTTAAGTGATCTTTCTCGAACAGAGTGATCTCATAACCCAAAGGCAATAAATCTCTTGCAACCGTCAATGAAGCAGGACCAGCGCCCACCAGTGCAATGTGTTTGCCGTTCTTTTTCTCTGGAACACTCGGTAAGCGATCCTTTATGTCGGATTTATAATCTGCCGCTACCCTTTTCAAACGGCAAATAGCGACGGGCTGCTCTTCAACTCGTCCTCGTCGACAGGCAGGTTCGCAGGGGCGGTCGCAGGTTCTGCCAAGTATTCCTGGAAATACGTTTGAGTGCCAATTTATCATATAGGCATCTGAGTAACGTTTCTCCGCTATCAGTCGAATGTATTCTGGAACAGGTGTATGGGCAGGGCAAGCCCACTGACAATCTACGACTTTATGGAAGTAGTCTGGGTTTTTAATGTCCGTAGGCTTCATATTCTACTTTTTCTCGATGCCTGAAATTTAGTCCCACTGGAGCGTGTGTCCAGCTGTAACGTAGTATAGTAATATCGGCTTCAAATGGAAGTAATTTATCTCGTGAGGAGACATCTTTGATGTGTTAAGCGAAGGGGTAGCTAAAAGAAAAGGCCCGATGAGAATTCCCATCGGGCCCTAGTTTAACAAGGGAGAGATAAATGAAACAAAACCCACTATTTTGTTAAACACTTACCTACACATAATATGACAGTCTACCTTCTTAAAAGTTCCCTCATTCACTACTTCTAATTATTAAAAATATTTAATACTTCATCAGAATTATTCTAAAACACTTATAAAAACTTGATTTAATTAAATATTTTTTACTACTAAGTCGTCGATTTTTAACTTTTGGATCGAATCTACGTTAGTTATGAGTCCTGTGCTTGCATTTGTAGGCTTTAAGTATTTGTCTGAGACCTTCATCAGGTCTTTAAACGTTGTGCTCAATACTTGATCTCTAAATGCTTTCCTTATATCGAGTCCACTCCCGAAAAGCTTGTTATAAAACACTTGTTTTGCCTCTCCTGCTGGTGATGCCGGTTTATCTAACGTTGATACTACTCCGAGTATGGCCTCTTCAAGTTGATAATTTTCATGTGTAGATGAGTTAAGCCAGTCAATCGATGCGTCAAAATCATCGAGGGTTTCTTCTAAGCGTGGGTCTCTATATGAGAAGAAACGAAAAGAAGCCGAATTTGAGTCCTGACTTGCTCCACCACCGTAGGCGCCGCCTGTTTCCCGAATTGCCCGATGAAGAAAACCATTTCTTAGATAGCCCGCTAGCACGTGCAAGGTGGCATTATCTTTATGTTTAAACGGTACCGTCGGAAACGCTTTGGCGCAAAAATTAACTTGGGTCGATGTCGTCCAAGCTTCAGCTAACTTACTTCTTGTTACAGGCAGAGAGAAGCCTTTGTTGCTAGCCTGATTACAAAAATTACTTGACCAGAGAGTGTCTAAGTCGTGTATCGCTTTTTCTTGCTTATCTAATTCTGTAACTGTCAAAAGCTGAATAGGGTTTTTGATGAGAATCTCATGTAGCTGTTTGAACTTATCAAGCAATCCTTCTGAAAATCTTTCTTTAGAGATCTGTTTTCTAATGAATTTGAGGCGTTTGATTCCTTCTAAACCGTTGAATTCATGCATAAGTTTGGCTGCAGGACTGAAGCCACTTGAAGCTAAGCTCATCGCGAGGGAGTGCCCTTGACCAGTTATGCTATTTTCCTTTCTTGAGCAAATTTGTTCGATTAAGTCGGCCAGCCTATCTGACTCATCAAATCTGACATGAGCTATAGTCTGATATAACAGATTCGACAATTCAGAGTGATTTTTCGCAAGAGCTTTTGAGGACAGAGAAATAAATGACTTAGATTCTTGCTCATTGTTTAAACCGCTTCTGATGCTACTAAAGCAATTAACGCCTCCCGAAATTCTTGATTGCCACGTTTGTACGGCCTCATAATCTTGCTGACCGATACCGAATTCAGGCAAGCAAGAGGTAAAAAGTGGCAATATTTCTAGCAGCTCATTGGGCAATTCAGGCAATTCAATTACTATCTGTTGATATGCCAATCCGTTCGTTGGTTGGCCGAAAAAGGTATGAGTGATTCCAGATTTTGATAAAGCACTCTCTGTCGGGGTTGGTTCAGAAATGTTTAGTGGTACATCTTCTAGTGTGACTTTGGGCAGTACATCTGGGTTATCCTGCTCTGCTTGCCTTTCAGATAAATCTTTTGCCTGACTTACAATTTTTTTGACTTGATCACTTGAGAGATTTTTCTTTATGTCACTAAGAATTGACTCCTCAGCCTTAACTTTCTTTGTTGCCAAGTCAGGATCTGGTCTCAGTGTTAAAGTTACCCTGTGTTGATTTTCTATTAAAAGTTCTTTTATTAAGTTTGGTATAAAAGTTTCGCTCTTGGCCGCTTCTCTCAGTTCCATCAATATGGGGTCAATGTCCAAAACTTTTGCTGGGTCGCCATTGTGCAGAGCTACAGACAGCCCCGACATCAATAATTGCAGACCATAAGGATAGCTATCTCCGGAAATTTCGCGTTGGTTAAGTTCGAGCTGGTGAAGTGCCGCCTCGACCTGCTCGTGGGGAATGCCTTGATCAACAAATTCATTCAGGCTATCAAGAATAAAACCTTCCACTCTCAGACTGTCTTCCTCTCGACAGCCTTCAAGCCCGACCATAAAACTCATCTCCTTGTTACCGTCATCTAGACCGCATATGGGTGAAGGAGAACTCCCTAGATCGGTAGTCTCTAATTTCTTGAGCAAGGGGCTGCCGCTATGATCTAAAAGCACATTTGCCAGTAACTGAGCTTTAAATAAATCTTTGGTGTGTACGCTACTACCAAGAAGCCAACCTATGACTATGTGTGTATTGTTTGGGCCATCCTTCTCGCTAGGATAGAACTCTTCTGCTCGAATAGGGCTGAGGTAGCGCTTTTCGAATCCTACCTTTATGTCCGAGTCAAGTCTGGAAAAGCGGGATAGCGCTAGACTCTCAAATTCGGTTTGATGGTCGATGGCCATGGTATCACCAAAAGTCATAATTACACTATTGCTTGGATGATAATGCGACTTATAGAATGAGAGTAAGTCGTTATAACTTAAATCAGGAATATGATCTGGCTCCCCGCCACTGTTGTAGTGATAGGTAGTTGTTGGATAGAGATATTTGTTGAGTGTTTGCCACAAAACATTACTTGTGGAGCTCATGGCACCTTTCATTTCATTATAGACAACACCCTTGAATTGCAACGACGATTTTGGGTTGTTCGGTTCTTCAAATTCCAACCGATGACCTTCTTGAAGAAAATCGAGGTGATCGATTCGAGAGAAAAAAGCAGAGTCTAAATAAACTTTAAGCAAATTGTTAAAGTCTTTCTTGTTCTTTGAGGCGAATGGGTATGCTGTCCAGTCGCTGCTCGTCATCGCATTCATGAATGTATTTAGCGAACGGCGTATCATCATAAAAAAAGGATCTCTCACCGGATAGCGTTCACTGCCACAAAGTGCAGTATGCTCTAGAATATGAGCTACTCCAGTCGAGTCCATCGGAACTGTCCGAAATGCGACCAAAAAGACATTTTCTTCGTTTTCGCTGGCAAGGTGGTAGTGTAAGGCCCCGGTTTCTTTATGTTCATATTTTTCGATGTTCAAGTTCAGCGATGAAATGTGAGTTTCTTCTAGAAGCGAGAAAGCGGGATGGACAACGGTGTTGATGGCATGCTTTGTTGCGATAGATTCAGGTTGTTTCATTTTGAAAAATAAGTCTCTAATGCTTTAGTTGAAAATTATGGTGTCTGTTGGGGGCGCTCTAAACTGAGTCTTCCTAGTCTTCCTGAACGAAAATCATTCAAAAGAACTTGAGATACCTTGCGATAATCGGGCTGCCCTTTTTTTAACAAAGACCCTGTTTTTTGAGCAACGCTCTCATATAAGATTTCCATGGATTCAGGGATTTCATTTATATCGTAACGTATTTTAAGAACATTTGGATATTCCCGCCTCAGAGTTTCCGCGAGAAACCACCCGATTTCTTCAATATCGATAGCCGTATTTCTAATAGTCCCCAGACACGCCAGTATTCTGGCATTATCTTGATTTTCAAGTTTTGGCCATAGTAAACCCGGTGTGTCGACCAAATACCAACCTTGCTCTAATTTTATTCGTTGTTGCGTGCGAGTGATTGCTGGCTCATTTCCTGTGTTGGCTATCTTCCGCCCAATCAATGAATTTAGTAGTGTGGATTTGCCGACGTTTGGGACTCCGGCGATAATAATTTGTCTTTGCTTATTAGCACTCAGTCGTTTGCTCAATATTGAATTTATTTCTTTTAGTAGATTACGGGTGTTGATCGGATTATCGTAATCACTGACTAAACATCTAGTTTTGGAAGTTTCTTCAATAAATTTCTTCCAACAGATTGTTGTATCTTGATTAGCGAGATCGCCTTTAGTCAGTACGGTGATTTTTGGTAAGTCATTAGTTAATGCCTTAAGCATAGGGTTTGAACTACTCTCAGGGGCTCTAGCATCCACAAGTTCAATAACGGCCTGTGATTCTTTCACAATGCGTTTAAGTTCTCGGCTTGCTGTTCGCATATGGCCTGGGTACCAAGAAATAACCATCGTGTGCTTTAAGCCTCGCTAGAAAATTTGGAATTCAAAAAAATTGTATAAATGATTATGAGCTTCTGAAGGTATAGTATACTCTCAATATCGATCTTCTTAGAGTGTTATATTCTTATACTGCAATGTCCGTCGAAGCTACTATAGAAAAGAAAGTTAAAACAGCATTTCAGACTGAAAATGTGTCCGTGCAGAATGAAAGCCATTTACACAGTGGGCCCGCTACAGAATCTCATTTTAATTTGACAATTGTCTCTGATTATTTTTCGAACCTTACAAGAGTTAAGCGTCACCAAGCCGTATATAAACTGCTCTCTGAAGAATTATCGAATGGAGTTCATGCCCTAGCATTACATCTATTTACTGCTGATGAATGGTCAAGCAAAGAAGCAAGCCCGCAAAATTCTCCGGCTTGCCTTGGTGGTAGTAAAATAGATGAAAGAGCTTAATTATAGGTCAATGCTTATTTGAATTAATTATCTACTTAGAATTGTTTCTGATAACATACTTCGTGTTTGCTAAAAATTATGCGAAAAGGCTAAATCATTGGACATTCGTGAATTTTTAAAAATTGAGCGATTTTTTGGCGGATTTCACAAATACACTTTTGCTATAGTGTTGTCACCGATAATCATCTTCGCATTGATAGTTATTTCCCAATATTCATCTAATCCCGCTGCCCCGTCGGTTATAAAACCTCTTCCTCAGAATCCGGTCACTGTATTTCCAGATTTCACCAATATCGTTAATGTAGATGACAAGAAGCGACAGTTTTTGGATTACATGCAAAGTTTTTTAGATGCTGAAAATCAAGAAATCATGATTCTTCGCTCTAGGCTGATCGAAATTCGAGAAAATATTGAGAGAGGAACTCCGAGCATAAAAGAAACTGCTGAGGTTGCAAATCTAAGCGAGACATATCGTATCGATCATGAAGGTATGACCATTGCAGCTATGATTGATGAGCTTTTGCTGCGGGTCGATTTGATTCCTGTTTCTATGGCTTTAGCGCAGGCTGCGAATGAATCGGCTTGGGGGACTTCGCGATTCACTATTGAAGGGAATAATGTTTTTGGCCAGTGGTGCTACGAGAAAGGCTGTGGCATCGTGCCATCAAGACGAATTTCTGGTGCAACACATGAGGTTAGGTATTTCGATACTGTAGAAAAATCGGTTGAGTCTTATTTTTTAAACATTAACACTCATGATTCGTATGCGTATCTCAGAGATCTGCGATTCAAAATGAGAGCGCGTGGCCTCAAGTTAGATCCAATGTCTCTGTCTATAGGGCTTGGAAGATATTCGCAACGAGGAGCCGGTTACGTTGATGAGATACAAAGAATCATCATTCAGAACGATCTTAGAGAGAGAGATGTCCCGCCTAATCAGGCTTGATCCATTGAACGGAGAACCAATAGAAGCGGTTTTCGCCGGGGACTGGTGCTGTGCAAAGGTATCTCCAACGTCTTCCTGAGTAACTCTCATTGGGCTCTATCTTCAATAATCCCTGACTTTTATCAATCCAGGTCATTGGTAAGGGTTTGCTATTTGCGAAGCATCCAATTTGAGACAAATTATAATTACCGTCGTTAAATTTGAGTGTAACAGGCGGGTTTCGATCCTGCGTAACAGGAGATAGCGGTTGTATTAAATCAACATTGAAGGCTTTGGAATCTAACTTAATTTTTGCTGTATCAAGATTTGCATAAATGGATGCTAAAGGAAATCGCGGTAGTGCTAGAAAGTCAGAGTTAACCCCAACTGCTCCTGAGTTTTGCGCGAGGCCGATAAAGTCATTTGCTTCAAGCATATTTTTTATTTCAGTATTAAATTCCCCAAAAGGGTAGGCAAGATACCGATGGGACTGTCCGGTTTGTTGTTCAATTCTCAACTCTGCCTTTAACAACTCTTTTTCAAGGCGATTAATCCATTCGAGCTCTGACTCGTCTTGGTCCTTAGCTAGCATATAAGGGTGCTCAACCATGTGATTGGCGATAATGACGCCAGCACTCGACATCTCCTTTATCTGCTCCCAATTTATGAAATTCTGCTGTTGTCTGTCTATTGGGCCAGTGCTTAAAAATAAGGTAAATGGGAATCCATAAGACTGAAGCATCGGGAATGCCGTGTCATAAATCGAAATGTAGCCATCATCAAAGGTTATCGCCACGGCTTTATCTGGTAGCTGTTCACCAGCTTTTAGGGTCTCTACCATCTGATTTAGTGCAATAACGTTGAAATCATTTTCCTTTAAGTAGTGTAGATGCTTCTCAAAATCTTCGGGAGATATGCTGGTTGACGGAGGAGTGTCAGTTGATACATGGTGATAAACAAGGATAACCCCATGACTGTCAATGTCATTCGCTGCGTCAGTTAAATTCACAAAGAATATGAAAGAAACAATCCCAAGAAATGCTCGCATTTTAGGGCTCCCTAAAGGCTGAGATTTATATAGTTATAAACCTTATTTAAGCTTGATTTTAGCTGAGGTTTATTAATTTTTCGAGTGAGCGGTATAATATGCACTGGGCACAAGTAATTTTTGATTTGGAAGAAATAAAATGATCTATTCAGGCACTGCGCTTAATGCATCTTTACTGTCTTCGGGTATAGTGAACCTAACCTTTGATCTCGACGACTCTTCGGTGAATAAATTCAATGAGAAAACTTTGAAGGAGTTGGGAGAAGCAGTTGATGTTTTAAAGAAAACCGACGCGGTTGGTTTAATTTTTTCAAGCGCTAAGCCAGCATTTATAGTGGGTGCTGACATTACTGAGTTCACTGGAATGTTTGCCGAGGATGAGGAGACAATAGAAGATTGGTTAGTGCGCGGTAATCAGATATTTAATGATATCGAAGATCTTCCTTATCCGACTGTATCTGCTGTCAATGGGATGGCTCTGGGAGGAGGTTTTGAACTCGCACTGGCCACTGACTTTCGTGTAGGGACTGATGTTTCTGTCGTAGGTTTTCCTGAAGTAAAGCTTGGTATTTTGCCTGGTTTTGGAGGAACCGTAAGATTGCCTAGGTTGATTGGTGCAGATAATGCTAACCAATGGATAGGAACTGGTTCACATTTTAAAGCCAATCAAGCGTTAGCGGAGGGAGCGATTGATGCGATTGTTGGTCAAGAAAATTTAATTTCTGCTTGTGAAGATTTAATCAGGCAGAGCGTAGACAGGAAAATCGACTATCAGCGAGTGCGTGAGCAAAAAAAATCACCTTTGACACTATCGCCGATAGAGTTAAACGTTGCCTTTGAAACTGCTTTGGGGCTGATTGCTGCTCAAGCTGGGAAAAACTATCCAGCTCCCATAACAGCTGTGAAGGCTATGCAAAAAGCAGCATCTTCAACTAGGGAGGCGGCGCTTAAAATCGAGCATGCAGGGTTTGTGAAGCTTGCAAAAACAGAGGTTGCAAAAAATCTTGTTCAAATGTTCCTAAATGATCAGTTTTTGAACTCAAAAGCGAAGAAATTTATTAAAAATGCACCTGAAGTAAATAAAGCTGGTGTCCTTGGTGCAGGCATCATGGGGGGCGGTATTGCTTATCAATCTGCCTTGAAGGGAACACCTATCCTGATGAAAGACATCGCTAAAGAGGGTCTTAATTTAGGGATGAACGAAGCTAGTAAGCTGCTTAATAAAAGGCGCTTAAAAGGCAAAATAAACGCAGAAAAGGTAGTCTCCACACTGAGTGATATAAGTCCTGTATTGGATTACAAGGGTTTTGATGAAGTCGATATAATTATTGAAGCCATTGTTGAAAATGTAGGGATTAAAAAGACGGTTCTTTCGGAGCTAGAAAATCTTTTACCATCAACGTCAACGATAGCGTCTAATACCTCAACAATTTCTATTGATGAGCTCTCCGAGGCGTTGCAAAGGCCGGAAAATTTTTGTGGTATGCATTTTTTCAATCCCGTACCGGTAATGCCCCTCGTAGAAGTGATTCGTGGAGCTAAAACTTCAAATGAGACTGTCGCTAAAACAGTGGCCTATGCCAAAAAAATGGGTAAAACACCGATCGTGGTTAACAATTGTCCTGGTTTTTTGGTTAATAGAATACTTTTTCCTTATTTCGGCGCGTTTTCTAAATTAATACATGATGGGGCAAGCTTTTATCAAATCGATAAAGCCATGGAAGAATTCGGATGGCCAATGGGTCCGGCTTATTTATTGGATGTGATTGGTGTGGATACGGCAGTTCATTGCCAAGGCGTAATGGCTGATGGTTTTCCTAGAATGAAGTTAGATTTTGAAAGTGCTATAGATAAACTCTATCAAGGTAAGAATTTTGGTCAGAAAACTGGTAAAGGATTCTACCGTTATGAGAAGGATAAGAAAGGCAAACCAAAGAAATTAGTTAATGACGAGATTTCTGGAATTATTGCCTCAGTGCAGGGTAACAGCCGTGAATTCACCGATGCTGAAATTATCGAGCGGATGATGATACCAATGTGCATAGAAACCGCTCTTTGTATTGAGGATGGAATAGTTGAGAGTCCTATTGAGGCTGACATGGGGCTTGTGCTCGGCCTCGGATTTCCAGCTTTTAGAGGAGGGGCATTGCGTTATTTAGATAGTTTTGGATTGTCTAAATTTTGTGAGATAGCAGAGAAATACAATGAGCTTGGTGATTTGTATAGGCCTGCGCAGTCTATTCAAGATAAGGCAAAGGCGAATGAAACCTACTATTAATTATTAGGATGAATATAAAGATGAGTGGTAATGGAAGAGATGCAGTGATCGTAGATGGTGTAAGGACCCCAATGGGAAGATCAAAAAATGGATCATTTAGAAATGTGCGCGCCGAAGAATTGTCGGCACGGTTGATTGATGCGCTTTTCGAGAGAACTACCGGTGTTGATCCTGCCGCTACGGAAGATGTAATTTGGGGTTGTGTCAATCAGACTCTCGAGCAGGGCTGGAATGTTGGCAGAAATGCGGCTTTAATGTCAGTCCTGCCCGCTACTACATGTGCTCAAACCGTTAACAGGTTATGTGGCTCCTCGATGTCAGCATTGCATACTGCCGCCACAGCAATTCAAAGCAACAACGGTGATCAATTTATTGTGGGTGGGGTGGAGCATATGGGACATGTCGGGATGACTCATGGCGTCGATCCCAATCCTAAGAGTTCAAAATATATCGCCAAGGCATCTTGGATGATGGGAGTTACTGCAGAAGTGCTCTCCAAAATGCATAGCATCTCACGAATAGAACAAGAAAATTTTGCGGTGCGCTCGCATGCTTTAGCAAATAAAGCGAGAAATAATGGCGATTATCATAATGAAATAGTAGCAATCGAGGGACATAGGGAGGATGGATCGAAATACCTAATGGAGGAAGATGAGACAATAAGACCAGAAACTTCTCAGGAGGGTCTAGCGCAATTAAGACCCGTTTTTGACCCAAAGAATGGCACGGTTACAGCAGGAACTTCATCTCAAATTTCGGATGGGGCGTCTGCCATGTTAATTATGTCTCAAGAAAGAGCTGAATCTTTAAATTTGAGAATACGCGCTCGTGTTAGATCCATGGCTTATGCAGGAGTTGATCCATCAATTATGGGCTATGGTCCGGTGCCAGCTTCAAAAAAGGCCCTTAAAAAGGCTGGATTATCGATAAAGGATATTGATTGTGTTGAACTAAACGAGGCTTTCGCTGCTCAGTCCCTGCCCGTTCTCAAGGATCTAGAACTTATGGACTCGATTGACGAAAAGGTAAACTTAAGAGGAGGCGCTATTGCTCTTGGACATCCTCTCGGTTGCTCTGGAACGCGAATCGTAACAACACTCCTTAATAATATGGAATCTCAAGATGTTGTCTTGGGTCTAGCTACAATGTGTATCGGGTTGGGCCAGGGAATTGCTACGGTCATAGAACGTGTGTAGTGTCTCTTAACATTATGGGCGTTAAAGAAACAATTAAATTAAATCGATGCCGAAAAAATATCCGCCGCGATGTTGGTCATGCTATCTCGGACTTTAGTATGATAGCGGATGGTGATTTAGTGATGGTATGTGTGTCTGGTGGCAAAGATTCCTATGCACTGCTAGATGTTTTACTCAGTCTTAAAAAACATGCCCCGATTACCTTTGAGATTCATGCTGTTAATCTAGATCAGAAGCAGCCCGGATTTCCTGAGGAAATCTTACCTAAGCATCTTGAAAATTTAGGAGTTACGTATACGGTATTGGAGCGGGATACATACTCTATCGTCAAAGAAAAAATACCAAGCGGTAAAACATATTGTGGTCTTTGCTCAAGGTTGAGAAGGGGGATTCTCTATAACTTTGCTGATGAGATAGGAGCCGATAAAATCGCCTTGGGTCACCATAGAGATGATATCGTAGAAACATTATTTCTTAATATGTTTCATGGAGGTAAGTTAAAGGCGATGCCACCTAAACTCCTGAGTGATGATAAACGAAATATAATTATCAGGCCATTAGCCTATTGCAAAGAATCCGAGTTGAAGAAATTTTCAGAGCTCATGAAGTTTCCCATAATTCCATGCGATCTGTGTGGGAGCCAAAATAATCTTCAGCGGCAAGTTATTAAGCAGATGTTAAGACAATGGGACAAAGAATTTCCAGGTAGAGTAGAATCAATTTTTAGAAGTATCTGTAACGTTTCGATTTCACAATTAGCTGATGTTTCGCTTTACCCGTTTGCTGAATTAGAAAGTTCAAAACAAATGGTGAAAAGCATAGATTTATTAGAAGTGTCTTAAGCTTATCTTAAGACTATTAATGTCATTTGCCTTAAAAATATATGGGATTTAGATGGAAATTCCGCATAGCCAAGTGCCCGAACAAACTTTATTGGCAATTATTGAAGAATTTATATCAAGAGAGGGTACCGATTACGGGCATAGAGAATATACCCTTGCTGAAAAGGTAGAAAAAGTTAAGTCTCAGTTGTTAAATGGAGAGATCAAACTGTTGTTTGATTCGGAAACTTCATCTTGTAATTTGGTTAAAGTAGATTAGCTCCTGACAGGTAATGGTTTCAATTTATGACATCAAACAAAAAGGATTCAGATGAGGATCAAATTGACTTGGATGCCAGGGGATTGTACTGCCCAGAACCTGTAATGTTGCTCCATAATAAGATTAGAGATATAGCTGCAGGTTCTCTCTTGCGACTTATTGCAACAGATCCATCAACGCAGCGGGACGTGCCAAAATTTTGTTTGTTTTTAGGACATGAGTTAGTTTCCTCCGCAGAGGATTCGGGTGAGTATGTCTATTTGATTCAAAAGAAAGATTCTAATGAAAAACAGAGATGAGTTTGACTCAGAACTGTTAGTTTTTTTCATCGATGCGTCGATATACATATTTCAAGCTCACTTCTCGCCTTATATCAATTGCTCTAACGAAAAGGGCGAAGATTTGAGTGCATTATTTGGGTTCACACAATTTCTAATTCAGTTAGTTAGACGTATCCAACCAAGGTTCATTGCAGTTGCTCATGATGAAAGTTTATTTACTGGCTTTCGCCATAAACTTAGCCCAGATTATAAGTCTAATCGAGAGTTACCAGATGAGAATCTTGGAATGCAGCTTGCAGGCTGTCTTGAAGTTTCTTCACTACTGGGTATGTCGACGTTTTCGAGCAAAGTCTATGAGGCCGATGATATTATAGGTACGCTAGCCACTAAGATCAGATTAAGCACGCCGAATACTTCAATTCAAATTCTGACTAAAGATAAAGACCTTGCTCAATTACTAACTACAGAGCAGGATTGCCTTTGGGATTTTAGCGCGAACAAACGCCGTTACTCGGACGACATCCTTAATGAGTTTGGAATATCCCCCAATCAATTCTCCGATTACCTAGGGTTGGTTGGGGATGCAGTAGATTGTATTAGCGGTGTTCCAGGAGTTGGTCCCGTCAAAGCTAAAATTTTGCTGCAGGAATTCGGTAGTCTTGAAGAGATATATAGAAATATAGATGAGGTGTCCAAGCTGACCATACGCGGTTCTTTAAATTTGATGAATACTTTACGTGAAAACAAGGACGCTGCTTTTCTTAGTAAAAGCCTTGCTACTATCGCATGCAATGTTGATGATGAAAATGAAAGCTTTACTTCGATTTCTCTTAATAAGTTAAGTCTTAGAGGAATTGACAAATCGGCTTTTTCTTTATTTCTTAATAAATACAAATTTAGAGAACCTGATAAAAAAAGATTGCAAAGTATGATTACGGATTTAAGTCGGCAGAATACTCAGGATTAATAATTAAACATGAAAATACTTGCTGATAAAAATTTGCCCTTGGTAAAGGAGCTATTTTCGCCTTTTGGAGATTTGAATTTAATTTCAGGAAGAGATATCAAGAATGAGGATCTAGTAGGTGTTGATGCCCTTGTTGTGCGATCTACGACTGAAGTTTCAAAAACTTTGCTGACTAATACTTCTTTGAAATTTGTTGGTACAGCGACAAGCGGAATTGATCATATATCTGTTGATGAATTGGCTGAGAGGGGTATCTATTTTGCAGACGCAAAGGGCTGCAATGCAAACGCTGTGAGCGATTATTGTTTGTCCGCTGTAGCGACTATATTTGGCGATAAAATAAGCGCTGGACATATACTAAAATTTGGAATCATCGGAAACGGTTCTATAGGAAGTAAGCTTTCAGGAAAAATTAAGGCGCTTAACTGGGAAACGCTAATTTGTGATCCACCTCAAAAAGATAAAGGTACTGAATTTCTTGAATCTGTATCGTATGAACCATTGCAACATCTAAGTAGTTGCGATGTTGTATCTGTTCATGTGCCGCTTACTACATCTGGAAAGTATCCGACAAAGAATCTAATTGATAACACCTTTTTGAACTCACTATCTGATAATACTGTTCTGATTAATACCTCGAGGGGCGGAGTTGTTGATGAGGAAAGTT
>CEVE01049230.1_pt1 | contig 23361 bp, 20 predicted proteins | sample 356431 | NCBI WGS metagenome assembly CEVE01 (sample SAMEA2622764, study PRJEB7988) | marine metagenome | isolation source: saline water (ENVO:00002010), including
TTTTCTAAACCGTGGGTCAGGAGTTCGAATCTCTTCAGGCGCGCCATTTCAAGTACTCATTTCTGACCTTGATCCTGATAAAAGAATTGCGCAATCATATAGTAAAATATGAATACAGTTATAATAAGAGTATAAATTTTATTTTTTTTCTTTTTAATTAATTAAAAGATATAAAAACTTAATATATTTTCAACTAGTCCAATGAACACAACTCCTTTTAAAGTAGTAGCTTTTTATTCCTTTACAAACTTATCAAATCTTACGCAATTGCAAGAGGATATTAATGAATTCCTTCAGAAGAGAGATATTAAAGGGACAGTGCTACTTGCTTCTGAGGGAATAAATGGAACTTTAGCGGGACTTGAATTGAGTATTGATGAATTTAAGAATTTTCTTAAATCTAAAAATTTATATGAAGCTGAAAACTATAAAACATCTGAATGCGAACAAGATCCATTTCCCCGTCTAAAAATAAAATTAAAGGATGAAATTGTTACTCTCGGAAACAAATTAGCTGACCCAAAAAAAATTGTTGGTGAATACGTTCAGCCTGAGGATTGGAACCAATTAATTTCTGATGAAGAAGTCATGGTCTTAGACACCAGAAATACATATGAATATTCAATTGGTTCATTTAATAACGCTATTCAACCAGAGACTACAAATTTCAGAGAATTTCCTGAATGGCTAGAACAGCTTGAATTATCAGGAATAGATAAGAATAAAAGAGTTGCAATGTTTTGCACAGGCGGCATTAGATGCGAAAAAGCATCATCATTGATGAAATCAAAAGGTTTTAAAAATATCTATCATCTGCAAGGCGGCATTTTAAACTATCTTGAAAAAATTAATGAAGGAGAATCTCTGTGGAATGGAGAATGTTTTGTGTTTGATGATCGAGTAGCTGTAAATCATAAACTACAAGTTGGTTCTTACGACATGTGTCATGGGTGCAGAATGCCAATAACTGATTTTGATAAAGATTCAGAACATTACGAAAGAGGAGTCAGTTGCCCAAATTGTTTTGATAAGAAAACTCCTGAACAAAAAAAACGCTATGCTGACAGGCAAAAACAGGTTGATTTAGCAAAGTTAAGAAATGAGAAACACATTGGCGCAAATTTTAAATTAAACAAAAAATGAATTTGCCAATACTCTATAGTTTCAGAAGATGTCCATACGCTATAAGAGCGCGTATGGCCCTTATCTTAGCCTCAAAAAAATGTGAGCTAAGAGAAATTGTTCTTAAAAATAAACCTGAGGAGATGTTGCAGATTTCTGCAAAAGGCACTGTTCCAGTATTAGAACTTACAAATGAAGTTTTAGATGAAAGCTTGGATATAATATCTTGGGCTATGCAATCACACCCTGAAAATGTCCATATTTTCTCCACTAAGGAGAAATTAATTAATGAGAGTTTGATTCAACTGTTTGATTCAAAGTTTAAATATCATTTGGATAGGTATAAATATGCATCAAGATTTGAGGCTGATTCTCTTGAGCATCAAGAGGAATGTAAAAATATTCTTGAAAATCTAGAATCAAAAATTGAACCTTCTCCATGGATTTTCGGCAAGAAAGTAAGCTTGTTAGATATATCAATCCTTCCATTTATTCGTCAATGCAAAATTGCAGATCCTCAATGGTTTTTTGAACAAAATTTTAAAAAAGTAATTGCTCTTCTAGATTTTTTTGAAGCTTCTGATTTATTTATGCACGCTATGAAAAAGTTTGAGTTATGGGATCCAAAAAATCCTAATGGATCAATATTTCCATAGTTTCTTATTAATCAAAAAATATTATTCTTTGCTTTTTACATTTATAATGACTCGTTTCTTGGCGGGCGTAGCTCAGTTGGTTAGAGCGCTGGATTGTGGCTCCGGAGGCCGTGGGTTCGAACCCCATCGCTCGCCCCACTAAAATATATGTGTGTAAAATGAGTAGTAAACTAAAAAAACTTAAAGATCTCGAACGCAAGCTCACTGTATCCGTGCCAGTTGCTGATTATCAGAATAAATACAGTGGTAAGTTATCAAAGATTAAATCCACTGCAAAACTTGATGGTTTCAGGAAGGGAAATGTTCCAGATGATGTTCTAAAACAACGTTATGGCGATTCAATTCATTACGAGGTTTTGAATGAATTAATTCAAGAAAGCTATCCTAAAGAATTGGAGGATAATGATATAAAGCCAGCTTCCTCTCCTTCGATAAGCATTGAGAGTGAAGAACCAACAAAGCCTATTTTATATTCGGCAACATTTGAGGTTTTTCCGGAAATAAAGCCAAAGATTTCTCGTTGGAAGAGCTTTGAAAAATCTGAAATAACTCTAGATGAATCTGATGTTAATTTCGCGATCAATGATATCTTGGAAAGATATTGCAGTTGGGAAAAAGTTGAAAGAGCGACTGAGGCAAATGATCGAGTGATTATTGATTTTGAAGGCAAGATAGATGGCGAGGGTTTTGAAGGAAATGAGTCAAAAGATTTTCAATTAATAATTGGATCAAAATCTATGATTCCAGGCTTCGAAGAAAACTTGATCGGTAAAAAATCTGGTGAAAGCTTTTCATTTATGACTAAATTTCCAGATGATTATTTCAAAAAAGATTTGGCTGGAAAAGAAACTGAATTTTTTATTAAGCTTCACGAAGTGCAGAAAATGATAAAAGCGAAAATTGATAAAGAGTTATTTGATAAACTCGCTATGGAAGATGTAACAGATGAGAAGAGTTTTCGAGCAGAAATTAATAAGCGTATGGAAACAGAAATCAGCCAACAAGAAAAGTCTTTAACCAAAGAATCAATTTATGAAACACTTCTCCTAAGCAATGGCTTCAAGGTACCAACAGCAACTGTTAATGAACAGGCTAATCTTATGAGAAAGGACTCACTTATGAGAATGGGACAAAAGGTTGAAGATGCTGCTGATGACTTCATGCCAGTTGAAGATTTTTTAGAAAATGCAGAAAAAAGAGTAAGATTAGATCTATTGTTTTCAGCGCTAATTCAAAAATATGAAATTGAGGTGTCTGAGGAAGATCTAAATCACTTTATCGAGGAAGAAGCTCAAAAATATAAAGATGCAGATCAGTTCAAGACGTGGATAAAAACTCAACCCCAACAAATGAATCAATATAAAATGGTAATACTAGAAAATTTGCTCATTGAAAAATTAGATTCTGCCCTTAAATCGAAAGTAAAGGTGATAAAATTTTCTGAATTAGCAAATAGGTAGACTATGAAAAAGATGAATTCAGGCTTAGTGCCAATGGTAGTAGAGCAGACGCCAAGGGGTGAGCGAGCGTTTGATATCTACTCTCGTCTTCTTAAGGAGAGAATCATTTTTCTATCAGGCCCAATTGATGACTATATATCAAATTTAGTTGTTGCTCAGTTACTATTTTTAGAATCAGAAAATCCAGATAAAGATATTAGTATTTACATTAATTCGCCTGGTGGAGTTATTTCCTCAGGCCTTGCAATTTACGACACCATGCAGTTTATTGCTCCTGAAGTTTCAACTCTTTGTGTAGGTCAAGCTGCTAGCATGGGATCATTATTGCTTGCTGGTGGTCAAAAGGGTAAAAGATTTGCACTAACTAATTCACGAATTATGATTCATCAACCTCTGGGAGGTTTTCAAGGTCAGGCATCTGACTTTGAAATTCATGCTAAAGAAATGCTTCTTGTTAAGAAGAAAGTGAATCAAATTCTTTCAAAACATACCGGTAAAACGTTAAAAAAAGTTGAGCAGGATACAGATAGAGATAATTTCTTGGATGCAAAAGAGGCCAAGAGCTATGGCATAATCGATGAGATACTAGAAACAAGACCTAATAAAAATGGAAAATAAAGATAACAAATTATCCTGCACCTTTTGTGGCAAAAGCCAAGAGGATGTTCGTAAGCTAATTGCGGGACCAAGTGTTTATATTTGTGACGAGTGTGTAGATCTTTGTAATGACATCATTGAAGAAGAAGTCAAAGCAGAAGATTCAGAGGTTTTAGATGTTTTGCCTTCCCCCTTAGAAATTTTTCAACAGCTCGATGAATATGTAATTGGTCAAGAAAAAGCTAAGAAAACACTCTCAGTAGCTGTTTATAATCATTACAAGCGCTTAAGGTCTAATGCAAAAAAAGATGAAGTAGAATTGCAAAAAAGCAATGTGCTTTTACTGGGGCCAACAGGAAGCGGTAAAACTCTTTTAGCCCAAACATTAGCTAGAGTTTTAAACGTCCCATTCACTATAGCAGATGCAACAACTCTTACTGAAGCAGGGTATGTTGGTGAGGATGTAGAAAATATTATTCAAAAATTACTTCAAAAGTGCGACTATGATCCAGAAAAAGCTGCGCTTGGAATTGTTTACATTGATGAAATAGATAAAATTGCACGAAAATCTGACAATCCATCTATAACTAGAGACGTTTCTGGTGAGGGAGTGCAACAGGCATTGCTCAAACTAATAGAGGGAACAATTGCTTCAATCCCACCTCAAGGTGGTAGAAAGCATCCTCAGCAAGAATTTATTCAAATAGATACTTCGAATATACTTTTTATATGTGGAGGAGCATTTTCCGGTATTGATGAGGTCATAAAACATCGAACAGATAAGTCAGGTATTGGTTTCGGGGCTTCAGTAAAAGACACTCAATCATCTGCTGCCGCGATAGTCGATACTTTAGAGCCTGAAGACTTAGTAAAGTTCGGTCTGATTCCAGAATTTGTGGGTAGACTGCCAGTAATATCAACCTTGCATGAGCTCGACGAGGATGCTTTGGTGAGAATTCTTCAAGAGCCAAAAAATGCTTTAGTTAACCAATACAAGTATTTATTCAATATTGATGACGTTGAACTAGACTTCAGAAATGAAGCCTTGCTTGAAATTGCTAAAAAAGCACTTCAGCGTAAAACAGGCGCTAGAGGGTTAAGATCTATTTTGGAGGAATTATTGATGGATACAATGTTTGAGCTCCCAAATGTCGATTTAGAGAAAGTTATTGTTGATGAAAATTCCGTTTTACATTCAACTGATCCAATTAAGGTGTATAAATCTTCTAAGAAAAAATCATCCTCTGCTGGTTGATTTTAATTAAATCCCCCTCATTATATTTATATGGCTAATATAAAATATGATCTCCCTTTAATACCTCTCAGAGATGTTGTTGTTTTCCCTGGAGTAGTAACAACACTTTTTGTTGGGAGAAATAAATCAATCAATGCTCTGAATGCAGCAATGGCTGGAGAGAAAAAAATTATTTTAGCTGCACAGAAGGATGGCTCATTAGATGCTCCATTATTTGATGATCTATACAAAACAGCAACAATTGCTAATATTCTTCAGTTAATTAAATTGCCTGATGGCACTGTTAAAGTTTTAGTAGAAGGCTCACATAGAGCTCAGATGGAGTCACTAGAATCAGATGTGAAATACTCTAATGTTAGGGCTAGCTTAATTACTGAATCATCTATTAATTCAAAGGATAGTAAAAACCTAGCAATATTTGTTAAGGCTAAATTTCATGACTACATTAAAATTACAAAGAAAATTGCTCCTGAGGTGCTTGCCTCTATTGATGCTCTTGATGATCTTTCACGCATCATAGACTCAATCGCTGGGCAACTCCCAATTGAGATTAAACAAAAACAAGAAATATTAGAGGCTTCAGACTGTCAACTCAGAGCAGAAATTCTTATTGCCTTCATCGAGTCACAAATAGATGTTATGGACGTCGACAAAAGAATTCGAAATAGAGTCAAAGGCCAGATGGAAAAGTCTCAACGAGAATATTATCTTAATGAGCAAATTAAAGCGGCACAAAAGGAATTGGGTGATATCAGTGAGGAAGGTGATGAATTATCTCAGCTCGAGGAAGATATTGCTAAAGCAGGTATGTCCAAAGAAGCCCTTAAAAAAGCTAATAACGAATTTACAAAATTTAAACAGATGTCGCCAATGTCTGCCGAAGCTTCAGTTGTTCGGTCATATTTAGATTGGCTAACAACAATTCCTTGGAAGAAAAAGAGTAAAGTAAAATCAGATTTAAAATCAGCTAGTGAGATATTAAATGAAGATCACTTTGGTTTGGATGAAGTTAAAGAGAGGATACTTGAATACCTTGCTGTTCAGCAAAGAGTTAAAAAATTAAAGGCACCTGTGCTCTGTCTAGTTGGACCTCCTGGTGTTGGAAAAACTTCCTTGGGTAAATCAATTGCAAGAGCTACAAATAGAAAATTTGCCAGAATGTCCCTTGGCGGAGTGAGGGATGAAGCAGAAATAAGAGGGCATCGAAGAACTTACATCGGATCTATGCCGGGTAAAATTATACAAAAACTTTCTAAAGTAGAGGTTAAAAATCCTTTATTCCTATTGGATGAAATCGATAAAATGGGAATGGATCATAGAGGTGATCCCGCATCAGCTCTTCTTGAAGTCCTTGATCCTGAGCAGAACAATACTTTTTCTGATCATTACTTAGAAGTTGATTTTGATCTGTCAGAAATTATGTTTGTCTGCACTGCAAATAGTTTGAACATTCCAGGTCCTTTGTTGGATAGAATGGAAATTATTAGACTGCCAGGCTATATCGAAGATGAGAAATTGAACATTGCAAAGCAATACCTTATCCCTAAGCAATTAGAAAGAAATGGACTAGATGATAACGAAGTCAAATTAACTGATAAATCTGTTTTAGACATAGTTCGTTATTACACAAGAGAGGCTGGAGTTAGAGGTCTTGAAAGACAAATTGCAAAAATCTTTAGAAAATCTGTTAAAGAAAGAGTTTTATCAGATGCAAAAAAAGCAAAGTCTACTATCAATATCACTCCAAAGAATCTCGAAAAATATTGTGGTGTTCGAAAATTTAAATATGGTGAAGCTGACGTTGAGGATATTGTTGGTAAAGTTTCCGGACTTGCGTGGACTGAAGTAGGAGGAGAATTGCTTACTATTGAATCTTCTTATGTTCCAGGAAAAGGTCAAGTTATCAAAACCGGATCTTTGGGAGATGTAATGCAGGAATCTATTCAGGCTGCATTGACCGTAGTCAGATCTAGATCAAAAAAATTAGGCATACCATCTAACTTCTATGAAAAATACGATGTCCACATCCACGTTCCTGATGGAGCAACTCCAAAGGATGGTCCAAGTGCAGGTGTAGGTATGTGCACAGCCTTAATTTCGGTTTTCACGGGTATTCCAGTTAGATCTGACACTGCGATGACTGGAGAAATTACCCTACATGGCCAAGTTACTAAAATTGGTGGTTTAAAGGAAAAGCTTTTAGCTGCAAAACGTGGTGGAATCAAAAGGGTGATTATTCCTGAAGATAATGCTGCGGATTTAAGAGAGATTCCCTCACAAATCACACATGCACTCGATATTCATCCAGTTCGATGGGTTGATGATGCTATATCTTTAGCCCTTACTTCTGAACCAAAACCCAGCAAGAAAAGAGTATCAACAAAAAATTTAAATAAAACAAAATCAACCAGCCCAAGATCAAGCATTAGAAAACCGCATTAATATAGCTTTTAAGGCTTGACATTTAGTCTGTGATAGCTTTTCATAGAAACAGGTATTCAATTTAACCAGAGGAGAAATCAATGAATAAATCAGACTTAGTAGATGCAGTTGCTTCATCAGCCGACCTCACCAAAGCTTCAGCTGGAAGAGCTGTAGATGCGGTTTTAGATTCAGTAGGTGATGCATTGGGTAGAGGAGACACAGTTTCACTTGTAGGTTTTGGAACTTTTTCTGTCAGACACAGAGCTGCTAGAGAAGGTAGAAACCCACAGACAGGTGCGTCAATGCATATCGCAGCTTCAAAAGTTCCAGGCTTTAAAGCTGGTAAAGGATTAAAAGATAAAGTTAAGAATTCATAAATAATTCTTATAGTTTTTTTAGTGTTTTAAAAAAGGGTGCATAAGCACCCTTTTTTTATGTATCATTGTTACGTTTTTAAACAGAGAATAATTAATGTTAGAGTTACTGCGAAATTTTTTATCAGGTAAAAGACTTATAGCGATAGTCATATTACTTGCGATCCCATTTGTTTTCTTTGGCTCCACTTCTTTTGGAACAACATTTACAAGTTATGGAACTGTTAATGGTGAACCCGTCACACAAACTGATGTGAATCTTGCAACAAGTCAGGTTTCTCAAAGACTTCAGTCTATTTATGGAGAGGAATTTACTCTTGATGAACTTGATGAGGAAGTATCTATTGAATTAATTAAAAATGAAATAATTAATCAAAAAATTATGATTGCTCAAGCTAAAAATCTTGGACTCACTGTATCTTTAAAGGATGCAAAAAAAGAAATAATAAATTTAGAAATATTTCAAGGTGATTCAGGGTTTGATCAAAACTTATTTGAGTCAACAATCAGAGCAAATGGATGGACGCCTGACGAATACTTTGTTTTGGTTCAAGATAGTATTGCATTAGACAGGATGATTTCCGCTATGAGCTCAATAGCTTTTCCTATTCAAAGTGATATTGAATTACTTGCATCCATGTTAGAAACTTCACGAGATATTAATTTTTTAAAAATTGACAAACAAACCTTTGTTAATTCTCAGGATGCTTCAATTCAAGAGGCTGAAGAATTTTATAATGCCAATCCATTTTTATTTTTATCTGAAGAAAAAAGAGATTTTTCCTATATTGTTTTGTCATATGAGAAGTATAAATCTCAGGTTGAAATTCCTGAAAATTTCATTGAGGAAGCATACGCTGACTATTTAGCTAATGTTGGTCAACAAACTCAAAATAGAATTTCTCATCATATGATTGAAAAATCAAATTATGAAGACGAACAAGCAGCTAGATCAAAAATATTACAGGACTATGAACAAATCAAATCAGGAAAATTTTCTTTTGAAGAAATGGTCACTAGCTCTAGTGAAGATCTTGCATCAAAAGATGGTTTAGGAGACTTAGGGCTCTCTTCTGGAGATGCTTTTCCAGTTGAGTTTGAAGACGCAATTAAAAAAATGAATTTGAATGATATCAGTGAAATTATAGAGCTTGATGATACATTGCATATTCTTAAACTAACCGAAGTAATAAAGGCAGAAATAAAGCCAAAAATACAAGTAGAAGAAGAGTTGCGCAATGAATTAGTTGATGCTGAGGCTCTTGCATTATTGCAAGATGATTTTTTGGAGCTTGAATCTTTAGTCCTTGAGGGCGCTACTCTCTATGAGTTAAATGATTTAGTAGGATCAACCATTGAAATTACTGGCCTTAAAACAATTAATGAAATTCAAATAAATAACTTTTCGGATAATATAGTTGCATCTGAATTGTTTGACAGAGATATAATTGCCAATAAAATCGAAATATTTGAGGGTGAAAACAGTTATGCATTCATTATGCTAACTGATTCAGTGCAGCCCAATGTCCAACCTTTTAACGATATTACTGAGCTTGCTATACAGGAGACTAGAATCGAAAAAGCAAATAAATTCCTAAATGATTTTGAAATTAAAGCAGAAAAAATTCTGCTTGGAGAAGAGTTGCTCCCTTCAATAGAAGGTATATCTAAAGAAAACTATAAATCCGTTAAAAGATTTAGCTCATTACTTCCATCTGATGTAGTTAATAAAATCTTTGAGTCGAAGCCTGAATTATTCATTGCTCATGAATCAATAAACGGCGATCGTTATTGGACTCAATCATCTAATGAAGTTGTGCCTTCATCAGAGGAGTTATTAGAAACAGTTTCACAATATGAGGATTTTTATAATAGCGGTCTTGGCCAACAATTTTCAGGCTTTATTGACCATACTATGAAGCAGGGACAAAGAGTTCGTTTGCAAAACTTTGCTGTAAATAATTAGTCTGAATATTCTTCTACAGACATTGCCGCAGTATTAAATCCGCCATCAACGTAGGTTATTTCTCCGGTGATACCACTTGCTAGATCTGAGCATAAAAAAGCAGCCACATTGCCCACCTCAATTGTAGTTACGACTCTTCTTAAGGGGGCCCTATTTGCATAGTTTGTTAGCATCTTACGAAAGTTCTTTACTCCAGAGGCTGCTAAAGTTTTTATTGGACCAGCTGAAATAGCATTTACCCTGATACCGTCAGGCCCCATTGCAGCAGCAAGAAAGCGTGTATTTGCCTCTAAACTAGCTTTAGCTAATCCCATAACATTATAGTTTGGTAGAGATTGTATTGATCCAAGATATGTCAAAGTTAGTAAAGCTGAGCCAGGATTTAACATGGATTTTGCACCCTTCGCCATTGCAGTGAAACTGTATGAGCTTATGTCATGAGCAATTCTAAAGCCCTCTCTTGTTGCTGAATCTACAAAGTTGCCTTCCAATTCATGCGCAGGAGCATATCCAATAGAATGAACAACACCATCAAAGTTTTTCCAATCCTTAGATAGGTTTTGATACATTTTTTCAATGCTTTTATCGGAGGAAACATCACATTCAAACAATAGATTTGAATTAAGTTCCAAGGCTATTTTTTCAACATTCTTTTTTAATCTTTCGTTTTGATAAGTAAAGGCAAGCTCTGCTCCTTGAGCATGCATCGCTTTTGCAATACCTGCTGCTATTGAGTGTTTATTAGCCAAACCTGCAATGAGTATTTTTTTATTTTTTAACATATAAAGCTTTTAAATAATCAAGCTTCCTCAATTATATAACTATTAAAGATGCTTGTTTTAATTTATTAAATATATATTACTGAGATAAAAATTTTCTCAAAAGAGCACTAATGATATTTCTTTTTTTCTATATAATAAATCTATGAAAAAAGCATTTTATCTATCATTTTTTTTGATTATTCTTTCTAGTTGTGGTGGTGGAGTTTCTCCAGTTGACGAGGCCCTAGAGAAACAGATTTTACATTTTGGTAATGGCAGCGAGCCACAAGGCCTAGATCCTCATATTGTTACTGGTGTGCCAGAGCATCATTTGCTTATTTCAATGTGTGAGGGCTTAACAATTGCTAATCCAAGAGGTGGTGATAACCTACCTGGAGTTGCCGAATCATGGGAAATCAGTGAGGATGGCAGAACTTACACTTTCTATCTCAATAAAAATGCTCTGTGGTCAAATGGAGATCAAGTAACGGCTCAAGATTTTGTCTGGTCGTGGATGAGAATTTTGACTCCATCGCTAGGATCTCAGTATCCTGATATGCTTTATTACTTGAAAGGTGCGGAAGAGTTTCATCAAGGCAAAATAAGTAATTTCTCTGATGTGGGAGTGAGCGCAATCAACGATCATGAGCTTAAAGTTGAATTAAAAAATCCTACACCTTTTTTTATAAGACTCTTAAGTCACTACAGTACGTATCCTGTTCACAAGGAAACTGTTCTAAAACATGGGACCATCGATGATAGAAATGGCAAGTGGACTAGGCCAGGAAACTTTGTTTGTAATGGTCCAATGAATTTAAAAGCTTGGGAGCTAAATAAACAAATTATCGTTGAAAAGAATCCATTATATTGGGATGCCGACAGAGTAAGGTTAAATGAAATTAGATATTATCCTGTTTCCAATGAATCTACCGAGGATAGAATGTTCAGAGCTGGACAATTGCATGTAACAAACGTAGTTCCATTAGAAAAATGTCCTATATACATTGAAAATGAAAATCCCAATCTAAGAATTGAACCCTATATGGGAACTTATTTTTATAGGGTAAATACTCTTCACCCTGTTCTCAAAGATAGAAACATTAGATTGGCTCTAGCTTATGCAATTAACAGAGAACAAATTGTTGAGAAAGTTTCTAAATGTGGCCAAGCAGCAGCTTACTCTTTCACCCCACCCGGATCTGCCGGTTACGAACCAGATACTGATGTTCCATTTGATCCTCAGCTTGCGAGATCATTACTTGCAGGTGCTGGTTATGAAAATGGTGATGGGTTTCCAGTTTTAGAAATACTTTTTAATACGCAAGAGGGCCATAGAAAGATAGCTCTTGCTATTCAGCAAATGTGGCAAGAAAATTTAGGAATCTCAGTTGAATTGGTTAACCAAGATTGGAAGGTATATTTGGCAAGAGAAATGACCGGTGATTTTCAGATTTCAAGAGCAGGCTGGATAGGTGATTATGAAGATCCAAATACATTTCTTGATACTTTGAGGCCTAATAGAGGTAATAACAAAACGGGCTGGGAGAATGAGGAGTATGATGAATTGTTAGAATTAGCAAATTCTACTAACGAGCAATCATTGAGATATCAATATCTTATGGAGGCTGAAAGATTGTTAATAAGTGAGATGCCCATCATTCCAATTTATACTTATGTTCGCCAATATCAATTATCTAGTGATGTAAAAGGCTGGCATCCTAATTTGTTAGATACACATCACCCTAAATTTATTTATTTAGAAAGATAACCTTTAAATGCTACAAGTAATTTTCAAAAGAATTGCAATCGCAATACCTGTAATTTTAATTGTAGCTTCTCTAACCTTTTTTTTGGTTCGTATGGCTCCTGGGGGACCTTTCGATGCAGAGAAGGTTGTACCGCCTCAGGTCATGAAAAATCTTAATGCAGTTTATAACTTGGATGCACCTTTAATTATTCAGTATAAAGATTATATGTTTAATCTTGTTCAAGGTGATTTTGGACCATCATTTAGATATCCAGGACGCTCAGTAACTGAAATGATTTTCACTGGGCTCCCAGTAACATTTGAGCTTGCTTTTTACGCCATTATTGTTGCTATGATAATTGGTAGCCTCGCAGGTGTTATTGCAGCTGTAAAGCGAAATACATTTTTAGATTATGTGCCCATGACAATAGCTATGATCGGAATCTGTATGCCAACTTTTTTATTAGGCCCCTTATTAGTATTGTATTTCGGTATACATTTAGAGGCCTTGCCTGTTTCCGGTTGGGATTCGTTACCAGGAGATAAAATTTTGCCATCAATCACTCTTGGAGCTGCCTATGCTGCTTACATTGCAAGGCTAAGTAGGGGGGGTATGTTAGAAATCCTCAGTCAAGATTATATTCGAACGGCAAGAGCAAAGGGATTGCCTGAACACACCGTGATCATTAAACATGCTTTGCAAGGAGGCTTAGTTCCAGTGATATCATTTTTAGGTCCGGCAGTTGCTGGGCTCATCGGAGGTTCTTTTGTTGTGGAGACTATTTTTCAAATTCCAGGTCTCGGACGTTTTTATGTCGAAGCAGCCTTTAATCGAGATTACACAATGATTTTAGGTACGACTATTTTCTTTTCTACTTTAATCATTTTTTTTAATCTGTTATCTGACATCGCCGTTTTATTGATGAATCCTCGTGCTAGGAGTCAATCGTGAGTCAGCAAAGTTCATTGTGGTTAGATGCATGGAGAAGATTGCTTGCAAATAAAGCAGCTGTAGCAGGCGGAATAATTTTATTAGTCTTAATTTTTTTAGCCATATTTGCTCCATGGATAGCACCGCATTCATATTCATATCAAAACCTTGAATTAGGAGCTCAACCTCCTTCATCCGAATTTTTACTCGGCACTGACACACTTGGAAGAGATCTTTTTAGCAGGATATTATACGGTGCAAGGGTTTCTTTATTAGTAGGTTTTGTTGCCACTAGTGTTGCTTTAGTCATAGGTGTTAGCTGGGGAATAGTTGCAGGATATTTTGGTGGAAGAATAGATTCTGTGATGATGAGGATTGTTGATGTTCTTTACGGTCTCCCATTTATTATTTTTATAATCTTGCTAATGGTAATTTTTGGAAGGAACATCTGGCTATTATTTGGTGCTATAGGAGCTGTGGAGTGGCTTACAATGGCAAGAATTGTTCGAGGGCAAGTTCTAACAATTAAAACACAAGAATATGTTTTAGCTGCTCAAGCAATGGGAGTATCAAATATGCAAATGTTTAGAAAACACATTTATCCAAATATACTTGGGCCCATAGCTGTTTACGCAACATTAACAATTCCCCAAGTGATGTTACTTGAGGCATTTCTAAGCTTCCTCGGTTTAGGTATTCAGCCTCCAATGAGTAGTTGGGGCACGTTAATAAGGTATGGCGTTGAATCAATGGAAGAATATTCGTGGTTACTTATATATCCAGGATTAACTTTTACAATTACATTGTTTGCTCTTAATTTCTTTGGTGATGGTCTTAGAGATGCATTAGATCCAAAGATATCTTCAGATTAATAAGCATTTATTATAATTTTCAGTACCTGTCCAGGCGTAATTTCATTTTTATCTAACTCATTAATTTTTTTAATATCTGAAATTTCGATATTAAAAATATCTGCTATCCGATAAAGACTATCTCCTTGTTTCACGCTGTAAAGGATTGTTCTTTTTCTCGAGTTAATTGTACGAAAAATATTTTTGTTTCCAATATTTAATTCTCTTCCAATTGTCAAAGGGGTATTTAATTTCAGTCCATTATTTTTTGCAATTTCAGCTGGTGAAATTTTATATCTTTTACCAAGTTCCCATAATGTATCTCCTTCACTGATAATATGTGCTTGATAAGGTATAAATGCTTGATTTTGATAATTGCTTAAAGGAATAAGTAGCTCCTGATTAAGACTTAAAAAATTAGATTTTAAATAATTTACTTTTATGAGTATTTCCACCTCTGTGTCATACTCCATAGCTATTTTCCAGAGACTATCCCCAGATGAAACTCTATGAGTTACCCAATTTATTTGATTATCTTGAACAAATTTGTCTTTTTTAAGATTGAGCTCTTCCACTAAATCAATTGGAATATTAAAAGTAGTTTTTTCCCCTGGAGGCGATGCCCACTTCGTATATCCAGCATTTAATTTATAAACAAACTCCGGTTTTAAATTAGCAAACTCACTAAAAGCCAGTATTTCAACTTGACCATCAAGTTCGATAGAGCCAAGAACCGGCTTATTTGGAAAATCAGGTAAATTAATCTCATATTTCTCAGTATTAAGAATTAACTCGCGAATAGCCATAAATTTTGGGACATAGTCCAATGTTTGTTTAGGCAGTTTCAGTTTTTTATATTCGGTTGACTTACCTGATTGCTTGTTAAGCTTAATCTGTTTCTCAAGAAGAGTTGGTCCTCCATTGTATGCAGCAAGAGTGTATGTAATGTCTTTACCAAATCTATTATGGAGATATGCAAGATACCTTACTGCTGCTCTAGATGAGATCAAGGGATCGTGCCTTTGTTCGTACCACCAGGTATCTTTTAGACCATAAATTCTTGCCGTTGCTGGCATAAACTGCCAAATTCCCATAGCTCCTGACGAGGATATTGAAAATGGATCATAGCTACTTTCAATGTAGGGAAGAAGAGCTAATTCTGATGGCAATCTATACCTTTCTAATTCTTCAAGAACAAAATACAAAAAATATCTTCCTTTTTCAAAAAGCATATCCAGTTGATCTGGATTTCTAAGATATGCATTTATGTATTCAATAGTTTTTGCATCTAAGTATCCATGTTTATTTTCGGCATTAATTCTAATTCGGTCCCAAAGATTATCTACGACAGGTATATTTTCTGTCACTTCGATAGGAATGGGTTCAATATATTTATCTGCTTCAATTAATGAGGGTAACTCACAACTTGCTATCAAAAAAACTACTAAAGAAATTAGAAAGATTTTCATACTTTAAATTATGAGAATATTATGTTCTGGACGAATTTCTTGACTAGAAAGATTATCTTCATTAGTTACAATTAACCAAATATAATAATTATTATAAGGGTTGAAAATAAAATAGTCATAAGTATTCATGCCATACTCTAATTCATGAAAGAGGTAGTTATATATACAGATGGTGCTTGCAGAGGTAATCCGGGTCCCGGAGGCTGGGGAGCGCTTATTAAATACGATTCCGTGCAAAAAGAAATTTATGGCGGGCAAAATAATACTACAAATAATCAAATGGAGCTTTCTGCTGCCATTCAAGGGTTATCTGCTTTAAAAGAGCCTTGCAGTGTTGAGCTCTTCACTGATTCAAAGTATGTGATGGATGGTATTACTCAATGGATAAAAAATTGGAAAAGAAATAATTGGAAGAACTCCGCTAAAAAAGAAGTTAAAAATAAAGACCTATGGCATCAACTAGATCGTTTGATGGACTATCATCAAGTTCAATGGAATTGGGTGAAAGGACATTCTGGAGATCCTGGAAATGAGACAGCTGATATTTTAGCTAACAAAGGAATCGATTCTATCTTATGACAAAAAAACTTATCGTACTAGATACTGAAACAACAGGACTTGAAGTTGACCAAGGGCACAGAATTGTTGAAGTGGGAGCGGTTGCTCTTCAAGATAGAAGAAGAACAGACATACATTTTCAATCTTATCTTAATCCTCAGCGATCAGTAGACGAAGAAGCTGAAAAAGTTCATGGTCTCTCAATGGAAAGGCTTGCAAACGAGCCAGAGTTTTCTGAAATAGCAGAGAGTTTTTTAGAATTCATAGAAGGTAGTACATTAGTTATTCATAATGCTTCGTTTGACCTAGGTTTCCTTAATTCTGAGTTAAAAAGGGCATCCACAAGCTATCCATCTATTGAGGAAATATGTGATGTTGAAGATACATTATTGATGGCAAGAAATAAGTTTCCTGGTCAGCGTAATACATTAGATGCACTTGCAAGCAGGTTTGAAGTAAGTGGTTATGATAGAAGCTTTCATGGAGCTTTATTAGATGCAAATATTCTTGCTGATGTATACATGCACTTAACTGGCGGCCAGAGTAAATTTGAATTTATTTCAGCTGATAGCAATTCAAACTCTGATTTAAATCCAAGAAATTTAAACGTAGATTTAAAAAAATTTCCTATCTCAGAAGTTCAGCTTTCAAAAGAAGATATTGTTGCTAATGATCAAAGAATGAAAGAAATAAATTTAAATAGAGATTCTTCATGACAAAAGTTACAAGATTTGCTCCAAGTCCAACTGGGCCGTTGCACATTGGCGGGGTTAGAACAGCCCTGTTTAATTATGTATATGCAAAACAAAATAAAGGAAAGTTTTTAATAAGAGTTGAGGATACTGATGTTCAAAGATCAACAAAAGATTTTGAAGAGAATATCTTAAGAGGTCTTTCTGATCTGGGCATTAATCCAGATGAACCTCCTGTTCGTCAATCTGAAAGATCCGAGTTATATACGAAGGCTGCAGAAAAAATCTTTGAATCGGGTAATGCATATTGGTGTGATTGTTCAAAAGAGACACTTGATGAGATGCGCAAAGACCAGGAAGCAGCTGGCAAAAAACCTATGTATGATGGAAGAAGCAGAAACCTTGATCTTAAAAGAACAAGTAGCTCAGTGTTAAGACTCAAAACACCTCAAGATGGCGAGTTAGTTTTTCATGATTTAGTAAGAGGCGAGGTAGTTTTTCAAAATTCTGAATTAGATGATTTAATTCTCCTAAGAAGTGATGGATCACCAACCTATCACTTGTGTAATGTTGTTGATGATTTTATCCAAGGAGTTACAACCGTTATTAGAGGAGAAGATCATTTAAGTAACACCCCAAGACAAATTCATATTCAAAACGCACTTGGTTATGATTCTCTTGAATATGCACATTTACCAATGGTTTTGGGGCAAGATAAAAAAAGATTATCAAAAAGGAATGCTGTTACAAGCTTGCAGGATTTCTTCGAGCAAGGCTATCTAGAATCATCCATCATAAACATGCTTGCAAGGTTGGGTTGGTCAAGAGGTGATAAAGAGATATTCTATTTAAAAGATCTAATTGATGATTTTAGAATTCAAGAAGTTCAAAAAGCTGGTGCAATTTTTGATCCATCAAAGCTTGATTGGATTAATAATCATCATCTAGCAGCACTATCTTTTGATGATTTCAAGAGCAGGCTTATTCCTTTTTTAGATGCCCTTGATCTTGATTACATGCAAAAGAAAAATACTAATGAAATTATTGCAGCAATGAGAAGCTCAAAACCCACACTTCTTGGAGTAGCGCATGAACTTATACCTTATTTCTCTGAAATAGATTCATATGACGAAAAGGCAGCTAAAAAGTTTTTAATTGGATCAGAAGATGTTTTAGAGTTTGTGCAAAGAAAGCTTAACAGTATTGATGAATGGGATGAAAGCTCTATAGACAAAGCTTTAAAGGAGGCTCAAACGGCATTAGGTCTACCAACTCCTAAATTAAATCAACCCATAAGAATTGCTATGACTGGCTCTACTCAGTCTCCTTCTTTAGGATTAACTCTTTCATTATTTAAACTTGATGAGGTAAATAATAGGATTAATGCCGCATTAAAATATCTTATTAATTTTAACTAGCAAACACAGGATGCAAGTATCGCTTTTGGGTGCTCCTGAATTAATTTTTCTAGTTCCTCAAAAGAAGCTTTTTCATTGATTCCATATTCTGCAATCCCCATCATATCAATGGGCTCAATGACTAAGTTATCAGAAATCTTTTCCAGGCCGTCATAAAAATTTAATGAACTTAAATCCTCCTCATGATTGCATGGATAAAAAATCTTTTTCTTGAATCTTTGGACAGTTAATTGATGAGATTGTGTCAGAACAAAGTAGTTTTTATCAACGTTCATAAACTTTAGCTCATCCTCCCTTAAAATATCTCCTGCATCTGAGGACATTTGCTCCTCAATAATTTTTAATGACTCAACAGATTGATATTGAAAAATACTTATTGATCCAAGAGAGGCATAAAGAGGATTGATTTCCGCATTGATATAGTTTCTCTCATAACCCTCAAAATTAAGAAGAGAGGTTGCTAATGGGGCATGATTTTTTTCATAATAAATTTGAAAATCACTATCATCAAAACCCTCTTTTTTATAAATGAATGCCAGTGCTTTAATCATTTTGAATAGCCACTCCAGCATTAGGTCTTCTAAGATCAGCAAAACCCTCAATACCTTTTGAAGATATTAAAATGCTCTGCGTTGAGCCCATTGTTTTAGATTCCTCAATCTCATGACCAAAACTTTGAAGAATATTAAGAGTATCTTTGCTGAAACCTCTTTCAAGAAGCAAATTTTCATATGGCCAATCTTTATGGATTCTCGGCAACATAGATGCTTCACCAAGAGTTAAATTAAAATCTATTATTCCTGTTACAACTCTTAAAATAGCAGCAGGAATCAAAGCGCCTCCTGGAGATCCTGTAATGAGTTTGATTGAGTTATTCTGATCAAAGACAATTATTGGAGACATAGTGCTCATAGGTCTTTTTCCAGGCTCAAATCTATTTCCTATGCTTGCAGATCGATCAATTACCTCGGAGTTTCCGTATTGGTAGGCGAAGTTATTCATTTGATTATTAAGCAGGATTCCAGTTCCGGGAATTGTGACTCCTGAGCCAAAAGAGTATCCTAATGTATAGGTTGTAGAGACAACATTTCTATCATTATCAATAATTGAATAATGAGTAGTATTTTCGCCCTCATTAAATAAAGACTCTGGACTAATTGATTCTGATTTTGTAACTGAGTTTAAATTAATATCTTTTGCAAGAGATTCCGCTCGTTCCTTCGAAATAATTTTTTCTATTGGAACATTAAAAAATTGAGGATCGCCCATAAATCTAGATCTATCCATGTGTCCTCGCTGTAATGCTTCTGCGAATAGATGAATAAAGCTTGCCGAATTTGGACCCATTTTATTGGTTTCAAAGTTTTCAATAATATTCAATCCTTCAAGCAAAACCGCTGCTCCACCAGCCGGAGGAGGGTGTGCAAATACTTTGTGATTTCTGTATGTTGTTTGGATGGGTTGTGAGAATCTAGGCTGATAATTTGTGAGATCCTGTGCTGATATATATCCTCCATTTTGCTGCATGGCTTTTACAATTTTTTTAGCAATTGTGCCTTTGTAAAAAGCCTCTTGACCATCTTTTGCAATTTCTTTTAATGTCCATGCCAGATTAGTTCGATACAAAAGCATATGCTCCTTGAGAGGAGCATTATTTTTGTGATAAGTATTTCTAGATTCAATATCTAAAGTTAATTGCACTGCACTACCAATAGCTTGATTAAAATCATAGCTAACGTATATCCCCTTTTCTGCTTGAGAAATAACCGGCTGCAATATTTTTCTTAGTGGCAATTTTCCATAACGTTTGTGGGTCTCTAACAAACCTGCAACTGTTCCAGGAACAGCTGATGCTTTATAGCCATATCTTCGTTCATCGTAATTATTTTTTAGATACAGAAAATCTTTTTTTAACAGGTTAATTGGAGCTGAGCTTCTAAAGTCTACTGCTATAGTTTTTTTCTCATCACTTAAATATATCAGCATAAAACCTCCGCCTCCCAGGTTTCCTGCTCTAGGGAGCGTTATTGCAAGAGAAAAACCAACTGCAACGGCAGCATCTATAGCATTCCCGCCCATCTTCATAATTTCTATGCCTATGTTTGAAGAAGCTTGATTCTGAGATACAACCATTCCTGATTTTCCAATTGTTGAATGATAAGGTGATGGGTAATCAATATAACTAACTTGCGCCCATGAATTTGAGGCAAGAAATAAGATTGCGAAAGTGATGTTTCTGAAAGCCATAAAACTTAAAATATCATCGGAGCTAAAAAGAAGGCAAAGAAAGTAACTAAAAATATTCCGATAACATTTAATGCAAAACCAGCTCTTATCATATCCGGTATAGTTAATTTGCCAGAACCAAACACAATTGCATTTGGTGGAGTTGCTACTGGTAGCATGAAAGCACAACTTGCAGCTAAAACGACAGGAATAGTCAAAGCAATTGGAGCAATACCCAAAGCTACAGCGACAGCCCCGACAACTGGTAGAAAGGTAGAGGTTGTTGCTACGTTAGAGGTAATTTCTGTTAAAAATATTATCATAGTTGCAACAGCTAGAATAAGTACAATTGAAGGCACATTTTCCAAGATTGTAAGGCCTTGGCCAATCCATCCGCCTAAGCCTGATGAGCCAATTGATGCCGCTAGAGATAATCCGCCCCCAAATAAAACAAGCAAGCCCCATGGGAGTTTATTTGCTTGTTCCCAAGTAAGAAGATCTGTTTTGTTATTTTCTGAGGGAATTAGAAAAAAACTTAATGCGGCAATTATTGCTATCCCCGCATCTGTTAGTCCAGAAAATGGGACATAATTATCAAGCAGTGTTCGAAACATCCATGCACTTGCTGCAAAAGTAAATATAATTAAAACTTTCTTCTCATCTTTCCCAATTGGACCAAGATCACTTAGCATATTCTGAAGCTGAAGTTTAGTTTCGATACTTGCTATAAAATTTACTGGATAGACAATCTTTGTAATTGCGTACCATGAAAACAATAACATCATTGTTGCGATAGGAACTCCAAGCTTCATCCAATCGGTAAAAGATATTTCCAGGCCATATGTTTCTTGCATAAAGCCGACAAATATAATGTTTGGGGCTGTTCCCACCAAAGTAGACATTCCACCAATTGATGCAGCATATGCAATTCCCAAGAGCAGAGAAATTTCAAAATTTCTTCTATCTTTTTGTGAAAAATTTGGGATTGTTTCAGCTACACTCGCACAAACGGCCAAACCTATTGGGAGCAGCATTAATGTTGTAGAAGTATTCATTACCCACATACTTATTAATGCAGATACCAACATAAAACCTCCAACAAGTTTGGCTCCGCTATTGCCAACAGCAATAAGCATTTTTAAAGCAAGACGTTTGTGAAGGCCAGAGGACTCGATCCCTAAAGCTAAAATAAATCCACCCATAAATAAATATATATTTGGATTAGCATAGGGAAGGGCAGCAGTTTTAAAATCTGTAACTCCAAGCATTGGAAAGCAGGCAAGAGGTAAGAGTGCAGTGACAGCCACAGGAACTGCCTCAGTAGCCCACCAAATAGCCATTAATAATGTTACTGCTGCAACAGCCCATCCAACAGATGAAAGAGATTCTGGATTTGGTATAAGCAGAGTAAAAAAGAAAGCAACTATACCGAGCCAAAAACCTCTTTTTTTATAGGCTTGCATTATCTTAACCTCGCAAAAAACATTTCTGCTGCATAAGGTACCATTTGCTCAGTATTACCATGACCTTTTTTGGTTGGAACCTCAACCATTCCCCATTTAAAAAATTCATTAACTTCTTTTGATTTAGAGATAGCAGACTCAAAAAAATTTCTCCCTCTAGCAAGTCGATGCTCTCCTTGAAGATTTATTATGTCCCAATGCTCTATTACATATTGCGAATTAGGCTTAGTAGACGTATCTGCTCTTCCAAGCATTAGAAGGAAATATTTACCAAAAGCTTTTTTAAGCTGATTATTATTAATATTTGAATTAGTCAGACCAAATGGCCAATGTTGATCGGTCATAGACAAATACCAGCCTAAATTTGCAGCAATAGCTAAAGTATGAGTTGCTTCGGGATTATGAAGAACATACCTATGAACAAAATGTGCACCAGCTCCGTGACCATAGATCCCCCAAGTATTTGATTTAATTTTGAATTTTTTTGTGGAGAATTTTACTAAAGGATCAATTATTGAAAATAAATGCTTATCAGATGAAATGAATTGATTGTCCTCTGTAAAAACATTTCCATAATTAAATTTATAAACACCTGGAAAATTTTTTTCACTAAATTCTGGAACAATAATGAATAAATTTAATTCCTTAGATTTTTTTATCCATTGATCCCTGTATTGTTTTCCATTTCTTTTCCTTCCATGCATTACAACAACTAGCCTTGTATCCTTGTCAACCTTTTCTGGCGAAACAAAATAAACAGGAATTTGAGAGAAAGTATTATATGAAAAAATAAATCTATCCTCGCTTTTTATCTCGAAGACACAGATAAATACTATAAATAAAATAAATCTTTTTTTCATATTAAAAAAAGGGAGCATAAGCCCCCTTAATTATATTCCTTAAGGAATTAAAGCATTAGAATTTTTTGAAAAATTCTAAACTAAAGTTTCTTCCAAAGTCAGTGTGGAGATCTCCCCAAAACATACCAAAAGTTTCGTCTGCAAGAGGAGCTCTTTCGTCCTCTATGTTTTTAACTTGCAGCCTGACCCTTAGGTCATTTTTGAAAGTATATCCAAGGGTTACATTGATCATAGTCATTGAATCAACTGTCCACATCACTCTTTCACCATCAATGGTTTCAGTATGGGCTGACTCAAAGAACTCTCCCCATTGAGTGCCAGAAACAAGAACCTGATATGGACCATTTTTCCATGAAAGCTTCATTGTGTATTTATCTTCAATAGAACCATTTAAACCAAGAAGATCATTAACACCTCTTACAGGCGCGACTCCGGCCAGGGTTCCACCAGCTTTACCAGCATCGCTAAGTCTTTTGGCATCACCACCAGCTTCTTGATTTTTTGTATCATAATGAACATTTACAAGCTTTG
>CEVE01054154.1_pt1 | contig 23324 bp, 18 predicted proteins | sample 356431 | NCBI WGS metagenome assembly CEVE01 (sample SAMEA2622764, study PRJEB7988) | marine metagenome | isolation source: saline water (ENVO:00002010), including
AGTTACGGGGTTTGGGGCACCTGGCAACAGAACGCCCCTTTTTTTTTGTAAAATAATTTTATAAATTAAAGGTATGTTTTTAGGTTTCGTAACTTTGTTTATAATTTATCTCTTACATAAATATATAACTGCGTGGATCAGATATTATAACCAAACAGATGAAAGATTTGGCAATTCTATTTGGCGTTGGTCATATGATTATCAAGTAAAAGGGGTTAGAGATATTTCTGATCTAGATGATAAAGAATTTGTAAAAAAAAGAAGAATAAGAAATAGAACTGTTTCATTTATGTATTGGAATTTTTTTATAGGATTTACTGTTTCTATGTATTTAATAAGCGATGTACTTATGTTTATTTTAAGTAATTAAACTAAGTCAAAAATTTATTTAAATCAGGTTTAAAATAATTTGGACCTTTCATTACTTTACCATATTCATTATAAATTGGTTTTCCATCATTGCCTAATTTGCTCATATTAGATCTTTGAACTTCATCAAAACAATTATCAAGATTAATACCAAAAGCATGTCCTGCGCCATAAGTAACATATAAAATATCTGTTAATGCGTCAGCTGCTTCTCTCAAGTCTTTACTTGATATAGCCTCCATAAATTCATTAAGCTCTTCTTTAATTAAATTAATTCTTAAATTATTAATTTTGTCCGTACTTAAACTTGGTTTTTTTTTAACCTCTTGTCCAAATGTTGTCATAAACAATCCAACTTTTTCAAAATTTGTCATAGCTCTCCTATATGATTCTTTTTAATTTTAATGTATAATATTAATTAAATTATCCAAATGAAATTTAGAAAAGAATACGATAGCATAGGAAATATTAAAGTTCCTAATGATAAATATTGGGGCGCCTCTACAGAAAGATCAAAAAAATTTTTTGATATTGGAGAAATTTATGTACAAAAAATTTTGATTAAATCTATTGCAATTATAAAAAAGGCTGCTGCAATTGTTCATAGAAAAGATAAGCAAATAAATTCAACTATTGCTAATGCAATTATAAAAGCATCAAATGAAATAATATCTGGCAAGCTACAGGACAATTTCCCTCTGAAGGTTTGGCAAACAGGTTCTGGTACTCAAACAAATATGAATGTTAATGAGGTTATATCAAATAGAGCTATAAAATATTTAGGAGGCAAATTAGGTTCAAAAAAACCTGTTCATCCTAATGATCATGTAAACAAATCTCAATCTACAAATGATGTTTTTCCAACTGCAATGCATATAGCTGTGGCTTTAGAAACAAATAAAAAACTTTTACCAAGTTTAAATCTTTTAAATAAAGAACTTAAAAAAAAAGTTAAAGAATTTAATAAGATAATTAAAGTAGGAAGAACTCATTTACAAGATGCTACACCTCTTACACTTGGACAAGAATTTTCTGGATATCAATCACAGTTACAAGATTGTATCAATAGAATTAAAATAGCAATTAAAGAAATATATTTTTTGGCTCAAGGTGGTACAGCAGTAGGCACTGGAATTAATACAAAAAAGAATTTTGACAAAAAAATTTGTAAAGAAATTAGCAATTTGACTAACATAAATTTTAAGCCATCCCTTAACAAATTTGCAGCACTTGCTGCACATGACTCAATAGTAAATTTCTCCGGCACACTTAATACCACTGCGGTATGTCTGTTAAAAATTGCAAATGATATTAGGTTTCTTGGATCTGGACCAAGAGCGGGTTACGGTGAATTATCTTTACCTTCTAACGAACCTGGATCTTCAATAATGCCTGGTAAAGTAAACCCAACTCAATCTGAAGCAGTTACAATGGTTTGCGTGAAAGTAATTGGCAATCATACTGGTATAACGATTGCGGGTTCTCAAGGTCAATTTGAACTTAATGTTTTCAAGCCACTTATTGCGTATAATATTTTACAATCAATTGATCTTATTTCTGACAGCTCCAAAAACTTTGCTAAATATTGTGTTAAAGGCATAAGGGCAAACAAAGAGAAAATAAAAAAAGATTTAGATAACTCTTTAATGTTAGTTACAGCACTCGCGCCAAAAATAGGTTATGATAAAGCTGCAGAGATTGCGAAAAAAGCTTTAAAAAATAACACCTCTCTCAAAGATGAAATAATTAAAAGTGGTTTAATGAGTGAAAATGAGTTTCACAAAATTGTAGATCCTAGAAAAATGATTCAGCCTGCATAAGACGAGATTATTTTATTTGCAAAAATTTTAAATTCTATCCAATTAGAGATTTTGATACCTCCACTATTGAATTCATAAATTAATTCATCTATACCCTCAAATTCTTTATCTTTAAAATTTTCATTTGTAATTTTCAATATTTTAAATTCGTTAGTTGTTAAATTAATTAGTATTTCAAAATTTATCTTTTTAAAATCAATTCTATATTTTTTAGGTACAACCAATTTGTTATATAATCTATTAATATCATTAATCATAAAATCAACTTGACCCTTAAATAACAGATTATTTTTTTCCTCAAACAAAATACCTTTTTTTACAACTAAATTTGCAATTTTTTTATTTAAAAAAACTGAATTATTAAATTCTAGTGTCTGACCTTTGAAATTTAAATTTAAATTTACATTGTTAAAAAGTGGATTATTTTCTAAATCTTTAATAATCAAATCTATCTTGCCATTGAAATTATCATTTAAAAAAAAATCTTTAGACAAGACCTCTTTAAAAAAAAAACTATTTAACAATAATTTTTTAAGTTTAAGACTATCTAACGAAGAATTAACCTTAAAATTAAAAGGATCTAAATATATACTTCCAGAAAAAATAAATTTATTATTACCAATGAAAGAATTATTAGATTCAAAATTAATTTGTTTATTATCTAAAATATAGTCCACAACATATCTTGATCTATTTAAATAAACTTGCAATTTGCTTCTTTTATTTTTATTAATAAACTTAGTCGAGTTTATTATATTTAAATTAATCTTTTTAAATTTAAAATTTGATATTTGTGTCCGTTTATTTAAATCTTGTTTCCAAGTTATGTTAAAAGGGATGTTGAAAATTTCTCCATTTGAAATTAGTACATCGTTATCATTTTTATCATTAAACTCCATGTTGATTTTTTTTAGATTTAAAAATGATATAGTTTTTTTGTCCATATCTTGATAAAATAAATTTGCTCTTTTAACTATCAACGGGTTATTTACAAATCCCTTGTGTAAAAAAATTTTTATAAAGTCTAAGTCCATTTTGTTAATAAAAAAATTTGTTTCAAAAAGTTCTATAGTTTTTATATCTAGTTTTCTTTTTTTAAAAAAATTTTTTTGGTAAAGAAATATTTTTAATTTTTTTACTTGTGCAATTTCTTTCTGAAAGTTGTTGTTATTGTTAAATATAATTACGTCACTTATTTGAAAATGTGGTTTTGGAAGTATAGAATATTTAATTTCAGGTGTTAAAGAGAATTCCAAATTGTATTTTTTTTTAAGTTCTTCAGTAAAATAATTTTGGTCAGATTTATTATGTATTATGCCAGGAAAGGATAAATAAATAAGGTAGTAAAAACATAATAAACTTATAAAAAAAATTAAATAATTTATTTTAAACTTATTTATATAAAAATTGTTATATATATCAAAAATTTTTTTTTTAAGATTTTGTTTTTTAAATAGGTTTATCAAGCTTTCTAAAAAAAAGTTAGCTTTTTTGAGTGTTTTATTTTTTTTTAAAAAACTTGATATAAAATTTAATTTCAATTTAAAATTTTTCATAATGTGTTAAATAATTTATATAAGTTTAATTTATAATTAAAATGAAAAATCTTAAATATTTAGACAACTTAAATAAGTTCCAGAAGGAAGCAGTTTTATATATCTCTGGACCACTTTTAATTGTTGCGGGTGCTGGATCCGGAAAAACCAAAGTGCTGACTTCGAGGATTGTGCATATTTTAAATGAAAAAAAAGCATTTCCTAATCAAATATTATCTGTAACCTTTACAAATAAAGCTGCGCGTGAAATGCAGAAAAGAGTTAGCAAGATTCTTAATAACAAAGAAGTAGGCCTGCCTTGGCTTGGAACTTTTCACTCTATATGTGCCAAAATTTTAAGAAGACACGCAAAAGCAGTAAATTTAAATCAAAATTTTACGATTATAGATCAAGACGATCAAGTAAGGCTTATAAAATCAATATGTAATGCAGAAAATATAGATATAAAAAAAATCTCACCAAATTTTATAATTTCACTGATTAATAAATGGAAAAATTTTGGTTGGTATCCTGATGATGTTATTTTGAAAAAAAGTGAAAATTTTGAAAAAAACTTATTAAAAATTTATAAAATATATCAAACAAGTCTAACAAATCTCAACGCTTGTGATTTTGGAGATTTAATTTTGCACTGTGTGTCTATTCTGGAAAAAAACATTGATATAAATGAAATGTACTCTAAAAATTTTAAATATATTTTAGTAGACGAATATCAGGATACAAATTTTATTCAAAGCAAATGGTTAAAACTTTTAACAAAAACCCATTACAATATTTGTTGTGTTGGTGATGATGATCAATCTATTTATAGTTGGAGAGGTGCTGAAATTAAAAATTTTTTAGAATTTGACAAAGTATATAAAAATACAAAAATAATTAGACTTGAGGAAAATTATAGATCTACACAAAATATCTTAAATGTAGCCTCCAAACTTATTTCAAAAAATGAGAATAGATTAGGTAAAGAGCTCATTTCAAATCAAAATCAGGGTGATCTGGTAAACCTTAATTGTTTTAAAAATGGAAAAGATGAAGCAATATCTGTTTCAAAAATTATTGAGAATCAAGTTTCAAAAAAATATAGATTAAGCAATGTAGCTATATTGGTTAGAGCAATATATCAAACCAGAGAATTTGAAGAAAGGTTTTTAAAAATTGGTTTGCCTTATAGAATAATAGGTGGTGTTAAATTTTATGAGCGAGCTGAAATCAAAGATTGTATTGCATATCTTAGAGTAGTTTATCAGAATAAAGATGATTTAGCTTTCGAGAGAATTGTTAATGTGCCTAAAAGATCAATTGGAGATACATCTTTTAAAATGATAAGTGAACATGCAAAAAAAAATAGTTTATCCCTTGAAAATTCATCAAGGAATTTGATCGAATTAAATAAAATCAAGCCGAAAACAAAAACTGGTTTATTTAACTTTTTAAATTTATTAGAAAAATGGAGGAACGATCATTTTAATAAAAAAATTGACCATGTAAAATTACTTCAAATAATCTTAGACGAGTCAGGTTATTCACTATTATTAAAGAACAAAAAAGATTTGGAAAATGAAAATAGACTTGAAAATATAAAAGAACTTTTAAATGCTATGAAAGAATTTGATAATCTAGAAAGTTTTTTAGAACATGTTTCTTTAGCAACATCAATAGATAATGATTGGGATGGAGAAAAAGTCAATTTGATGACAATGCATGCTTCTAAAGGACTTGAATTTGATGCAGTTTTTCTTCCTGGTTGGGAAGAGGGATTATTTCCTCATCAGAAATCAATTGATGAAAAAGGTCAGCAGGGCCTAGAGGAAGAAAGAAGACTTGCATATGTTGGAATCACTAGAGCCAAACATGACGTATACATATCATTCTCACTTAACAGATTTTATCAAGGAGATTGGATCGATAGTATTTCCTCAAGATTTATAGATGAACTACCTGAAAAATATATAAAAAAAATTAATAATTATGAAAAAGAGGAAGAGGATTTTTTTGAGTTTAATCAAGACCTAGGAAATGAGGAAGATATTTATAGAAGTCCAGGTTGGTTGAGATATCAAAAACGTTTAAAATGATTTCAAGTAAAATTAAGAAGTTAAGACATAAATTTATTAAATTTAATATTGACGGTTATGTTGTTCCAAAAAATGATATGTATTTTAATGAATATTCATCCCCTGACAGGCTAGAGTTTATATCTAATTTTAATGGATCTGCTGGATTAGCTATAATTTTAAGGGACAGAAATTATTTATTTGTTGATGGTAGGTATACAATACAAGCTAAATCTCAGTCTGGTAAAAACTTTAAAATTGTTGAGATTCACAAAAAATTACCTTGGAAAGTTTTAAAACATAAAATCAAAATAGGTTATAATCCATATTGTTTTACAAGCTTGAGTTTAAGAAGATATTTCAAAAACTACTTTGTGCTTGTACCAATTTACAGTGATTTAATAATCAAAAATGAACAAAGAAAAACTAATAAAAAATTTTATTTTTTAGAAGATAATATATCTGGAGAAAATTTCAAATCTAAAATTAGTAAAGTTTTAAAATTTCTTCGTAAAGATAAATCGGACTGTCTTTTTGTTACGGCGCCAGAAAATGTTGCTTGGTTGTTAAATCTAAGAGGTGAAGATAATCCACACAGTCCAATTCCTAATTGTAGATTGATTTTAAAAAAAAATGGTAAAATATATTTATTTGCAAATAAATCAAAAATACGTGACTTATTTTCAAACAATAATTTAAAAAAAATAAAAGTAATTGATGAAAATAATACACATATTTTTTTAAAAGAACTTAATTCTAAAAAGATTATTCTAGATAGATTGAGTTGTTGTTTAGCTTATGAAAACATAATAAAAAATGAAATCAATATATCTGATAAAAGTGATCCTATTTATAATTTAAAGTCTATTAAAAATAATATTGAAATTAAAAATTTTATTAAATCACATATTTTAGATGCTGTTGCAGTAATAAAGTTTTTATATTGGATTAAGAATTTAAGAAAAAATATTTCTGAATTAGATGCTGAAAAAAAACTAAATTATTTTAGAAAAAAAAATAAAAATTATTTATTTCCAAGCTTTAACACCATTGCTGCTTCTGGACCTAACGGTGCAATTATTCATTATAGGGCAAATAAAAAAACGAATAGACTTATAAAAAAAAACGATATTTTCTTATTTGACTCAGGGGGTCAATATAAGTATGGAACAACTGATATTACAAGAACAATCAGTTTAGGAAAACAATCAAAAAAAATTAAAAATATTTTTTCAAATATTTTAAAAGGTCACATTTCTGTTGCTAGTGCGAATTTAGATAAATTAAAAAGTGCTCATTCTTTAGACATTCTAGCTAGAAAATTTTTAAAAAAAGATGGTTTAGACTATCCTCACGGTACAGGACATGGTGTGGGCTATTTTCTTAATGTGCATGAAGGTCCGATTGCAATCTCTAGGGGTTATAAAATAATGCTAAGACCAGGACATGTAATAAGTAATGAACCAGGATTTTACAAGAAGGGTAAATTTGGTATTAGGCTTGAAAACATGATTTATGTAAAAAAATCACAAAATAAGATGTATTTCAAAAATTTAACGATGGTCCCTTTTGATAAAGAATTAATAAATTTTAAACTTCTAACTAAAAAAGAAAAAGATTATTTAATGAATTATAATTTGGAAATTTACTCTAATGTTAAAAAATACTTAACCTATGAAGAAAAATTTTGGTTATTGTCTCAATTTTGAAATTTTTTCAAAATCGGTTTGGTTTAATATTTTGATATTAAAATCACTTGCAATTTTAACTTTTCTTGAGGTAGGTTTTTCACCAACTACCAAATAATCTAGTTTTTTTGATACATTGCTTACAATTTTTCCCCCTTTATTTTCAACAATTGATTTAGCCTCAGCTCTACTAATGTTGTTTAATTTTCCAGTAAACATTAATGTTTTGTTGGAAAATACTCCTTCTGTTTTTTTTATAATATTCTTTTCAAAAACTAATATTTTGCTTAAAGATGAAACAACTTTTAAATTTAGTTTATTTTGAAAAAAATTTTTTAAAGATGAGATCTGTGTATCTCCGATGCCATCAATATTTGATAGATCCTCAATATTTTTTTTGTCTTTTAATTTTATAAAATTAGAATAATCTCCTAAAAATTCAGAGATTAACTTTGCATTTTCTTGTCCTATATGTCTTATGCCGAGAGAATAAATAAATCTATCTAATTTTAATTTTTTTGAATTATTAATTGAATTCTTAAGATTTTCTGCTGATTGAGATCCCCACCCCTCTAATCTGGAAATAGTTTGAAAGTTTAAATTAAATATATCGTCGGGAAATTTTATAAACTTTAAATCCCAGAATTTTTCTATAACTTTTTTTCCAAGTCCCTCAATATTTAGGGCATCTTTTGAGACAAAATGTTTTAATTTTTCAATGGATATTTTTTCACATCCAAATCCCTCATTGCTACACCTTCTGACTGCATCAATTTTTTTTGTGACAAAGTTATAATCTTTAATAGTTTTAGACCCGCATGAAGGGCATTTGCTTGGGAATACGTATTTTTTTGATTTTGATGATCTTAATTTTTTGTCTACAGCGATTACATGTGGAATTACATCGCCAGCTCTTTCGATTTTAATAGTATCACCAATTCTAATATCTTTTCTAATTATTTCATCTTCATTATGTAGTGTTGCATTAGAAACCATTACACCACCTATATTAACAGGTTTAACTTTTGCAACCGGGGTTAAGGCACCAGTTCTTCCAACCTGAATATCAATGTCTATAATTTTAGTGATTGAATAATTAGCAGAAAATTTATGAGCTACGGCCCATCTAGGCGCTGTAGCCATAAAACCTAGTCTTTTTTGTAGGCTAAAGTCATTAACTTTGTATACAATGCCATCGATATCATAGTTCAAACTAAATCTTTTTTTTTCTATTTCTGAATGATATTTAACTAAATTATCAATACCTTTAATTGTTTTATTTAATTCGGATGTTTTAAAGCCCCATTTATCTAAATTTTTTATAAAATCACTTTGCTTATCAACTTTCATTTCTGAACTAAAACCAAAAGTGTAAGCGATAAATTTTAAAGGGATTAATTCTGTTTTTTTTGGATCTTTTTGTCTTAATGATCCAGATGCTGCATTTCTTGGATTGGCAAAATCTTTTTCTATTTTTTTAAAATCATTGGTTTCTATGAAAACCTCACCTCTTATATCTATCTCATCTGGAAAGTCTTTGTGAGAAATTTTTAAAGGTATGTCTTTAATAGTTTTTAAATTTGCAGTTATATCTTCACCTTCCTCACCGTCTCCCCTTGAAAGACCTTTAAATAATTCTCCATTTTTGTAATTAAGAGATGCTGAAATACCATCAATTTTGGGTTCGGCACTATATTCAAATTCATAATTTTTATTTAAAGTTAAAAAATTTACATTTTTTTTTTGAAAATTAATTAAGTCTTCTTTATTAAATGCATTTGATAATGATAACATTTTAACTTTATGTTTAAATTTTTCAAATTTTTTTGAGGGTTTGTAGCCAACTTTAATGCTCGGCGATTTTAAGTTATTAAAATTGTGTTTTTTTTCTAATTGTAAAATTTCATTTTTTAATTCATCGTATTCTTTATCAGATACTAGTGGGTTTTGATTTTGATAATAGTGCTTATTATATTTATCTAATAATTTTATTTTTTTTATATATTCTTTAGAAAACGGTTCTCTCATTTGTTAATAAAGAAGTTTTTTGAATTTTTTAAATATTCCCTCTTTTTCTTTTTTAATTTCAAATTTAGACTTATAATCTTCATTAAAAATTTTATAGCTTTTTACATACCATTCACTTGATTGATAGTTATATCCCAATAATGAAGCATATTTTTGAGACTCGTCTAAAAGACCTAAATTATAATGAAGCTCAACTAATCTATGAAGGGCTTCATCAATAAAGGAAGTTTCATCATATTTGTTTACAACATTTTTAAAACGATTAATTGCTGCAATCCACTTTTTTTTTTTCATATAATGAATTCCAACGTACATTTCTTTTGAAGCAAGATAATCTTTAATTAAATCTAATTTGTATGATGAGTCTAAAGCAAAATCAGTGTTAGGATAATTTTTCTCAATAAATTTAAATTTTTTTTCTGCCATAACTAATGGTTTTAAATCTTTTTTTTCATCAACGATTCTCTCATAATAAACCATACCTAATAAATAATGAGCGTATGGCACATTTTTTTCGTTAGGATAGACTTTTAAAAATCTATTAAGTTCGTATTCAGCATCGTAATAATAATCTTGAGAATAATATGAGTAAGCCGCCATTAATGCTGCTTTGGGTGCCCATTCAGATTGTGGGTATAAAAGTTCAGCCTCATTAAATTTTTTAGCAGCAAATAATACATCGCCATTTTCTAATTCTTTATATCCCTCTTCAAAAGCTTCTATCATTTGGGTATTGATATTTTTTTCTTTTATTACAGAAACTTTTTTCTCACCTGAGCACGAAATTAATAATGGCATTAAAATTAATAAGATAAATTTATTTAAATTTTTCATTTATGAATTATTAGCAGATAATTGTAAAAGCTTAAATAATTATGCAGTAGATTTTAATGAGTTTTTAATCAAAAAAGAATGTGGTATATTTTTTTCTTTTAATTCAATTATTGAATAATTCTCATTTTTACTCAGTAAGTCTCTTAAACCTTGATTTGTAACATTATGACCCCCTTGACTTGAGGTGATTTTGCCAACCATTCTATAACCAGCAAGATAAATGTCTCCTAGGCAATCTAAAATTTTATGATTAACAAATTCATTTGAGTTTCTTAATTTTTCTTTATTAAGTATTTTGTTACCTTTTAAAACTATCGCATTTTCTAAACTTCCCCCTTGCGCTAGTCCCATTTTTTTTAATTTTTCGACATCTTCAAACAAACAGAAAGTTCTAGAATTATAAATATCAGTTAAGTCGTCCATGTATATATTTTTTTTATTTCTTTGGTTTAAAATTGTGTTTTGTTTGTATTTTATTTCAAAGTCAATCTCTAAACTAATTTTATTTGGTTCAAAAGAAATAAACTTCTCACCATCTTTGTATATAATTTTTTTATTAATTTTGATAATTCTAATAGGTTGATCGCTAATCTTAAATCCTATATCTTTTATTACTTCTACAAAATTTTTTGAAGAACCATCCATGATTGGTAGCTCCTCCGAATTTATATCAATTAATAGATTATCTATACCTAAACCACATAGTGCAGCCATTAAATGTTCAACAGTTGAAACACTAACACCATATTCATTTGTTAATTTTGTGCAATAAGACGCGCTTGAAACGTTAAATACATTTGGGTAAATTAAGTTATTATTATTTAAATCAGATCTTTTAAATATAATGCCAGAGTTTGGTGGGGCTGGAGACAAGGTCATACAAACTTTTTTCCCTGAGTGGAGACCTATTCCATCAAAACTAACTATACTTTTTACTGTTTTTTGATTTAGTACTGACATCATGATCTTATAGTTGTCTGCAATTGTTAAAGAAAAACAAGTAATGTTACAAAACACTACAAATAATTAATCAAAAAGGTTAAATATTTTGTGAAAAATACCTTGTTTTTTTCGATTATTGGTCTCAAGATAAACCTCTGATTGATTTGCGCTACTGATGACATTGTGGGCAGTTAAACACATTGCATCTTCTGATACATTATTTGCAAATTTTTTTGCATACTCATGTGATATGATTTTATTTACATCAATTTTGCATTCGCTAAATAAATTTTTCACTTTATTTATAAGCTTTTTATCTAAACATATAAATTCAATTTCCAAAATAATTTTTTTAAATTTGATATTATTTGGAAAATTTTTGTATACCTTATCATCAATAATATATTTGTTGATTATAATGTGAATAATAGATAAATCTTGGTCTCCAAAATAAAATTTTTGAATACCGCCCTGAACAAGATTGGTTATAACTTTTTTATCTAGTTGTTTTTCATCAAAAATATTTTTAATGCTAAACAAAATACTTTGATATGACTTAGATTGAATTGATATATTTCCACTATTTAAAAAAAATCCTAATCTTTTTTCTATTTTTCTAATATTCGTTTTAAGTAAGTTTTTTAGGATTTCAAAATTTAAATCGTTATCTAAATTATCAGGAATTTCAAAATTTATATTTTCTTTACAGTAGCTTTTATCATTTTCAAAGAAACAAATATAAATTTTTTTTTCTGAAATTCCAAAATAAAAGTTTCCTTTTTTAGAGTTGTTCATTCTTAATTATTTTATTTTTAATTCTTAAATCAATTGTTTTTGAGTTTACAAATTTCTTATCATTTAACAAATTGTTACTGTAATTAATTATTTCTTTATTAAATTTAACGGGAAATTTAATGATAACGCCATTTCTTAAATTAATATCAAATCTTCCGCTTTTAAAAAAAACAATTTTTTTTATCGAAGCATAATTCAAATTTGATTTATCTATTAAACTCACAACATCGTAGATATTTTCAACATTCATCGAACCTGAAACTATTGGTATAATGTTTTCATTAATTTTAGTATCCAACATTTTGCCATTATTACCTAAAATAAGCCTATTATTTTTAATTTCAATTATACAAATTGGTTTTGCAGGAATGAAATTTACTATCAATTTATTTGGAAATTTTTTTTTGATAAATAAATATTCTGTATCATTTCTTTCAGATAATTTTGAAAAATAATTTTTACTTATAAAAAAAATATTTTTTTCTAATATTTTTTTAAATTCATTTTTAACTAGCTCATTTTTTTCTTTAGAAAAACCATTTACATGAATATGTTTAATTTTAAATATATTTTGAATTTCAAAGTTATAGTTATTTATAGATGTTAAAATTATTATAAGTAAAATGTAAAAAATTAGTCTGATCTTTTTACCTATTTTTCGATGCATCTTTTATCATCCAATTTATTAGTGAGTAAAAATTTATATCTCTATATGCAGCTATTTCTGGAACCAATGAAAGATTAGTCATCCCTGGTTGGGTATTAAGCTCAAGCAAATAAAATTTGTTTTTATAAAATTTAAAATCAGATCTAGTTATTCCTCTACAATTCAATAACTTATGTGCTTTAAAAGCAATTTTATTAATTTTTTTGTAATTTTTTTTACTCAAATTGACAGGAATTATATGCTCAGTTTTTGCTTTAGAATTATATTTTGCATCATAATCATAAAATTTTCTTTTTGGTTTGAGTTCAATTGGTCCAAGTATTTTGTTTCCCATAATGGCTACCTGAATTTCCCTTCCCGGGATAAATTTTTCAATAATAAATTCACTATAATGTGACATTTTTTTTAGCTTTTTAGATAATGCTAATTTATTATTACAGATAAATACATCTAAACTAGATCCTTCATTAATTGGTTTGATAACAACTGGATAACTTAAATACTTTTTTATTCTGTTATAGTTTAAGTTTTTTATATTATTTTTTACTTTAATATACTTAGGTGTAAGTATTTTGTTTTTTAAAAAGATTTTCTTAGAAACCTCTTTATCCATCGCTGACATGGAAGCTTTTACCCCAGAATGGGTATATTTAATTTGTAATGTCTCTAAAATTGATTGTATATAACCATCTTCACCAAATCTTCCATGTAAAGCATTAAAAATTACATCTGGTTTAAAACTTTCAACAGTCTGCAAAAAATTATTGCATGGATCAGCAAACTTTACATGGTATTTATTTTTAATTGATTTAATAACAGCTTTTGCTGATTTAAGGCTTATAGAACGCTCCTTTGAATATCCACCACCTAGAATTAGAACTTTTTTTTTCATTTAATTTACAATTTCCAATTCAAGCTCCAGAGATATGCCGGTTTTTTCTTTTACGCTTTTTTTTACAAAATTAATCAAATCATACATATTTTTAAATGAAGCATTTTTGCTATTAATAAAAAAATTACTGTGTTTTTCAGATATTTTTGCATCGCCAAAACTTATCTGACTATCTACATTCTCCCTTATAATCTCCCAAACTTTTTTTTCTAACTGATTATTTGGGTTCTTGAACGTGCTCCCCCCCGTTTTAACTCTTAATGGTTGGGAGCTTTCTTTTTTTTCTTTTAATTTATGGATATTTTCTTCAATTTTTTTTTTATCATTTTTAGTAGTTTTAAAAGATGCACTTAAAAAAATTAGGTTTTTTGGTAAATCTGTTTGCCTATATCCAAATTTTATATTTTTTGAATTAATCGTATACACTTTTCCATCAAAATCCATTACTTGGACAGAAAGCAGAATATCTTTAAATTCTGTGCCAAAACATCCTGAGTTCATTCGAATTCCACCGCCTATAGATCCTGGTATACACGACAAAAACTCTAAACCACTTAAATTATTTTCGCATGCAAAATTTGACACATTTTTATCTAATATTGAACAACCCGCAATTATAACATTATCTTTATTCAGCGATATTTTATTAAAATTTTTACCTAATTTAATAAAAATACGATTTTGAATATTATCTGATATCAGTAAATTTGAACCTGCTCCTATAATAAAAAAACTATTATTTTCTTTTTTTAAATATAATAAAAATTCTCTTAATTCATTTAACGTTTCGGGTATAAAGAAAATTTTTGCATTTCCTCCAATATTTAACCAAGTATGATTTTTTAAACTATAGTTAAATTTTATTTTACCTTTTATATTTTTAGAAAAAATGTCTAAATCTTTTAACATTATTTTTTCATTAACTTTGGCAATTCCTTAATCCAACTTGAAATTGATCCAGCGCCCATCCCAATAGCTATATTTTCTTTATTCAGAAATTGTTTTAAAAATTTTGCTAATTCATATTGATTATTTACTAAAAATACCTGCACTTTTGATTTTTTTGAGATTTGTTTCGCAAATTTATAGTAATCTAAATTTAACTTTAAATTTTCACCTGCTTTATAGACAGGACATAAAACTACAAAACTTGCATTTTTAAATGAATAACAAAACTCATTTTTCAAATCGTTTAACCTGGAGACTCTATGGGGCTGAAATATACATAATATTTTTTTTTCTTTATAACTATTACTAACTCCACCTAATAACTCCCTTATTTCTGTAGGATGATGAGCATAATCATCGTAAATCTCTGCACCATTGTAAGTAAATATTTTATTAAATCTTCTCTCTACACCTTTGAAATTTTTTAAACTATTTTTTAATATAATTGGAGATATGCCTATGAAAAAGGATACAGCTATTGCTGCTGTAGCGTTTTTTATATTATGAGATCCTATTAAGGGGACTTCAAATTTTTTAAAAATAGTTTTTTTTTTATTCGGAAGACACATTTCAACATCAAAAAAGGTTTTATTTTTTTGAAATAAGCAATTTTTTATCTTAAAATTTGATTTATTGCTAAATCCATAAGTAAGTATGTTTTTAATTTTACTTGTTCTACAAATATCTCTGGCATTCTTATCATCTATACAAATAAATGTTTTGCCGAAAGATGGAACGTTAAGCATAAATTTTATAAAATACTTTTTCAGGTCACCTAAAGATCTATAATAATCCATATGCTCTCTATCAATGTTTGTAATTACAGCATAAGTTGATGGAACTTTTATAAAACTTCCGTCTGACTCGTCTGACTCTAATACACTCCACTCACTTTTTCCAAGTTTAGCTGAATTATCTAATGAATTGATTACCCCTCCATTAATGATGGTTGGATCTAATTTAGCTTTAGTAAAAATAGATGCTATTAAAGATGTTGTGGTAGTTTTGCCATGAGAACCTGAAACTACGATATTTTTTTTGAGTGATGTAATGTGAGCCAACATATCGCCTCTTTTATAGATGGGTAAATTTTTTTTTTTTGCTTCCTTGATTTCAATGTTGTTATTCTTTATTGCTGAGGATATTACGAGGATTGTTGCTTTTTTAATATTTGATGATGCGTGTCCTAAAAAAAATTTAATTTTATTTTTTTTTAATCTTTCTGTATTTTTATTAAGAGATTTATCGCTGCCCTGAACTTTAAAACCCAATCCTGTCATTATTAATGCTAGTCCACTCATACCTATTCCACCTATTCCAACAAAATGTATTATTTCGGATTTTGCTAAGTTTATATTCATTTCGACAGGAAATTGTTAAATTGGTTAGTGTTTGTATCCCAGTCATTTGTCTTGTGAAAATCGTGCATATTTTTTTTTTTTTGAAATATTAGTTTTTTATTTTTAATCAAATTTGCAACAAATTTATATAAAAAATTTTTTTTAATATCAGTTTCCCTTATTAACCAGCCTAGATTTTTGTTAACATAATATTTGGCATTAAAAAATTGATGATCATCCTTGGCATGTGAATATGGAATTGCTAAAAATGGTGACTCTAAAAAAACTAATTCATTTAGTGTAGATGCTCCAGACCTTGTTATAACAAAATGACATTTTTTTATGATTTTATGTAAGTCATGCCTATATGAAAAGACATAAAAGTCTATGTTGTTACAAACATAAAATTTTTTTAGTTTTTTTATATTTTGAGTGCTTGTTTGATGATATATTTTGATTTTAAATTTTTTTGATAATTTGGTTAAATCGTCATTAAATAAATTATCAAATTTTTTTGCTCCCTGACTTCCTCCTATTAATAAAATAGAAAATGGCATTTGTTTTCTCTCTAATTTTTTTTTTAATAAAAAAATTTCTTTTTTAATTAACGGTTTAATTACAAAAATTTTATGGTGCATTTTTTTTGGGAAATTTTTTATTTTTTTAGCATAAGTAAATATTTTTTCACAGTAATTTAATAAAAATAAATTTGATCTACCTATAACTAAATTAGGCTCAAAGAGAAAGATCTTCAAATTCAAAAATTTAGCAGCTAAACAAATAGGTAAAGACATATAGCCCCCTGTTGATATTAATATTTCAATTTTATTTTTATCTAAAAACAAATATGAATTTAAAATTGATAAAGTAAATTTAATTAAAAATGGTATAAAACTTATTATATTTTTATTTAATTTTGGAACGTCTATTTGTTTAACTTTATATTTTTTTTTATTAAGATAATTAATTCCCCTTTTATCACTAGTAATAATAACCTGGTTTTTATGCGATAAATAGTCATACAAAATCTGTGCAGGGATCACGTGACCTCCGGTACCCCCAGTGCTAATAGTTATTTTTTTCATAAATTTTAATTTTTCTTCTTGTAAAGTTTAATATTAACCCTGCAAGGATTGAAGAGCTTAATATCGAAGATCCACCGTAACTTAAAAAAGGTAAAGTCATTCCTGTTGTGGGTAAAAATCTTATATTTACACCAATATGAATTAATACCTGAAATATAATTAATAATATTGAACCAATTAAGACAAGTTTGTTACTATTTTTTTTTTCAAACGGAATTTTTTTAAATACTTTAAATATCAAAAGTAAAAAAATTAATAATATAAATAGTATAAGAAAAACTCCAAATTCCTCAGAAATTACTGATATAACATAATCTGTGTGTGCCTCAGGTACTCTTGTGTTTAATGTTCCTTCTCCAATGCCTTTTCCAAAAAAACCACCATCGCTTATGGCTTCTGTGGCTTTTTCTGATTGATAATTTCCTTTTGATTTTAAATCAAAAAAAGCTGTAATCCTATATTTGATATAAGAGAATTTTGGTAGGAAAAAAACTAAATAGCTGACTATTGAAAAAAAAATTAATATTAAAAAATTAAAAAAAAATAAATTAATACCTGATACAAATATAAGACTTAACCATACACAACAAATTAACAAAGATTGACCAATATCTGGCTGAAAAACTAAAAATAGTAAAATAGGTACAACAATTAAAGAGCTTAAAAAAAATTTTAAGTTATTATTTAATGTAAACTTAGACCCAATTATAAGTGATAAAAAAATTATTAAAAAAGGCTTTAAAAATTCTATAGGTTGAAACCTAGGTATAACTGGAAAATCTAACCATCTTTTTGATCCTTTAACTTCGGTTCCAAAAATCGGAACTAGTAATAACGAGAGAAAAAAAATAATGAACAGAATTACACCAATTTTATAGACATCTTTTTCTGAAATAGCTGAAAAAAAAATAATTAAAATTAAACCAATTATTACATAAACAAAATGTCTTAGAAAAAAATAGTAATTGTTAGTACCTAATTTAGAGGATGCAATTAAGGATGTTGATACTAAAGAAAAAAAAATTCCTAAAATTATTAATAATATAAATAAAGAGAATATTACTTTATCTAAATTTTTCCACCAATCATATATAAAATTATCGTAAAAATTTCTGCTATCCATAAAAACTTTCTTTTTTAATTAATAAATTAAAATATTTTCCACGATGCTCAAAATTCTTAAATTGGTCAAATGAAGCAGCAGCGGGACTAAATAGAATAGTTTTCTTTTTTTTATCTTTTTTAATATTATTTTTAATTGTTAAAATTGCGTTCTTTAAGTTTTTTGAATATGTAAACTTAATCTTATTTTTAAATTGATTAATAAAAAAAGATTTATTTAATCCAATTATAAAAGCATTAATATTTTTGTGATATTTTTTTTCTAAAATAAATTTATCGCCTTTTTTAAAAAGACCACCAACAATCCAGTAAATATTTTTATAGGAAGATAAAAGACCGTTTGTTGATGAAAAACTTGTAGATTTTGAGTCGTTAATTACTTTTAAATTAAATCTGTCATAAATAATTTCATTTCTAAATTTTAAACCTTTAAATGAATTGAGTGACTTAAATATCTTATCATCTGATATTTTTAAATGCTTTGATATTTTATAAACAAAATGAATATTATTTAAATTGTTTTTGTCTAATAGATAAAAATTATTAATTCTTTTTTTAAAAAAACTTGTTTTGTTATAATTTATTTTGATTATTTTAGATTTGACTTTTTTATTTAATATATGATTGTTAATTATAGCGCTATTTTTCTCTATGAATGAATATTTATTTTTTTCTTGATCACAAATTAATTTAATCTTAGCTTTTGCATATTTGTTTAAATTTTCATGTCTTTCTAAGTGGTCAATATTTAAGTTTAAAATAGCTGCGTAATCAGTTTTAAAAAACTTATTGTAAAATATTTGGTAAGATGATGCTTCAACTATGAAAATAGTTTTTTTTTTAATTTTTTTTTCTTGTAAGGGTGGTTGTCCAATATTACCGACTAGTCTTACATCTATTTTTTTTGATCTAATTATATTATAAAGCATCTGGCATGTAGTAGATTTACCATTAGTCCCTGTAATTGTTATTTTTGTATTATCTGGGTAACATTTTTGAAAAACATCGAGTTCGGTAATTATTTTTTTCCAATTTTTCTCTAAATACTTTTTGAGATTGCATTTTTTAATATCTATTCCTGGGCTTAAAATAATGTAATCAAATCTTGATTTTAAGATATCTTTTTTTTTTAAGAAAAATTTTTTATTGTTTTTATTTTTTAATGAATAGTTGTCATCAAAAACTTTAATATAACATTTTTTTTTAAGAAATTTTAGGCAGGATTTTCCAGATAAACCCAACCCATAAATAAGTATTTTTTTTTTTACAAAAATTTCGGAGAACATTATCTTAATTTTAATGTTGCAAGGCCAATCATTGCTAAAATTAGTGAGATGATCCAAAATCTTATAACCACTGTAGATTCTGGCCAACCTTTTTTCTCAAAATGATGGTGTATAGGTGCCATCATAAATATTCTTTTTCCAGTTAGTTTAAAAGAAATTACTTGAACAATTACAGATACAGCCTCTAAAACAAAAAGTCCTCCTGTAATTGCTAAAACTATTTCATGTTTTGTAACAACGCCTACGGCACCTAAAGAACTTCCTAATGCCAGAGAACCAGTGTCGCCCATAAATATTTTTGCTGGTGGTGCGTTAAACCATAGAAAACCTATTGATGCTCCAATGATTGCTCCACAAAAAACAGCTGCCTCGCCTACTCCCTCAATATAAGGTATTAAAAGGTATTCAGCAAAAATAATATTACCTGACACATAACTTATAAATGCAAAACATCCTGCAACTAAAATTACAGGCACAGTAGCTAATCCATCAAGACCATCTGTTAAATTTACAGCATTAGATGAGCCAACAATTACAAATAAATAAAAAGGAATAAAAAACCATCCTAGATTTATTACTATATTTTTAAAAAATGGTAAGTACAGATTTTGAGTTAAATCTGAGTCTATAAATTTATATAAAATTATTAATGAAATTAGACTTAAAATAATTTGTATAATAAATTTTAATTTTGATGAAATTCCAGTAGAATTATTCTTTTTAATTTTTTTATAATCATCAAAAGCCCCTAATATTCCAAATGAAAATGTTATAAAGATTAATAACCAATTATAAGGATTATACAAATCTGACCATAAAAATACACCCACGAAAAGTCCGATTAATATTAACACACCCCCCATTGTGGGTGTACCTATTTTTTTAATAAGATGATCTTGTGGTCCATCTAACCTAATTGGATTTGTAATTTTTTTTGTAGAGAAATACTTTATGAACTTATCTCCAATTAGAAAAACTATTATCATTGATGTAATAACAGCTAGGCCAGTTCGTACAGTTAAAAAATTAAAAAAATTTAAAAAGGAATAAGTATCAGAGTAACTAGTTAATAAATTGTAGAGCATTATAAACTTTTAATTATCTTATTTAATCCTGTTGAATTTGATCCTTTTACCATTAGGAAACTATTATTGGGTAAATCATTATTTATTAAGTTGCAAATATCCATTTTATTTTTAAGTATTTTTCCTCTAATTTGTGGTTTTAATTTGTTAAATGTGTGTTTGGTTTGTTCACCATAAGCATAGATTTTGTTTATTTTTGCTTTATTTATGTATTTTGCAATTTTAATATGCAATCTTTTTGAATACTTCCCCAATTCACGCATGTCTCCTATTAATAGAAATTTTTTATCATTTTTTTTATATAGGGCGTCGTATCTTTCTAATGCAAATTTTAATGATAACGGGTTTGAATTATAGCTTTCGTCAATAATTGTTAATTTTTTTTTTCCTTTTTTAAAATTAATTAGTGTTCCCCTACTTTTGGGAATGTAAAAACCTGAAAATAAATTACGATTTAATTTTTTTATATCGAAATAAACACTAAGAATACTTATAGATGCAAGTATATTGTCAATATAACTGGATAAGTATTTTGAAACTAAGAAAGACTTTATTATTCCTTTAATTTTAACATTGATTATAAAATTTTTTTTAAATTTTCTTTGACTCTGAAATATAATATCAGCTTTTTTATTGACTTTACTAAATGTTATAATTTTAAGACCTTGATTTTTTGATAATTTCATAAAATGTTTGTAATATTGATCATCCATATTAATAATCATTGTTCCATTACTGGTAACATTATTTATTATTTCTGATTTGGCATTTGCAATTTGATTTAAATTATTAAAATTTTTAATATGTGCATATGAAATATTTGTAATTAAACCAAGGTTAGGTTTAATTAGCTTAGTCAAAAAATCTATCTCACCCTTTTTGTCCATGCCAACTTCTAATACAGAAAATTTTGCACTTTCCGGTGTATTAAAAATACTTAAAGGGACTCCGTATTTATTGTTAAAAGAGTTTTTTGAAAAATATGTTTTTTCTAATTTATTTAAACAAAAACCTGTTAATTCCTTTACAGATGTCTTTCCTGCTGAACCGGTTATTGCTATAGTGTTGATATTTGTTGATTTTCTAAAAGCTGAATTAATGCTATTAAATAATCTTAGTGGTTTTTTATAAAATATTACTTTTGAATTTTTAAATTTTTGATTTGATATGGCTAGATCTGCGCCATTTTTTATTGCTTCAATTGCAAACTTACTTCCATCAAATTTTTTTCCTTTAACTCCAAAAAATATTGAATTTTTTGCTATTTTTTTTGAGTTAATAGACGCTGACCTAAGAATTTTCTTTTTATTGATAATATTGTGACCCAATACTTCATTTATAATATTTGTTTTAATTGAATTCGATAAATTTTTATTTTTTTTTTTAATTGCTTTTAAAATCTCAATTTTATCAGAAAAGAAAAATTTATTTTCATACTCTTGATAATTTTCATGCCCCTTTCCTGCTACTATCAAAACATCACCTGATTTTAATTTCTGAATAGCAGTATTTATAGCTTTTCCTCTTGAAGGAATTTCAAAAAATTTTTTTGATTTTAAGCCTTTTTTAATTTGATTTCTTATTAGTTCTGGACTTTCAAAACGAGGGTTGTCGTCTGTTAGATAAATACTGTTAGAATATTTTCTTGCAATAATCCCCATCATTGATCTTTTCTCCTCATCTCTATTGCCGCCGCAACCAAATACTAGAGAAACTTTACTTAAAGGAAATTCTTTTCTTATATCTAATATTAAAGTTTTAAGAGCATGTGGTGTATGTGCATAATCTAGTATAACTCTTGCGTTGTTTTTTAAATTTCCAACTTTTTCAAGTCTTCCACTGATTGGTTTAATTTTATATATCGATTTTATAATATTATTTATTTTTATACCTGATAAATAAGCTGCAGCTATTGCAAACATTAAATTTTTAATTTGAATATCGCCTATAAGTGAGGTTTCAAATGAATAATTTTTTTTATTTATTATAAAATCAACTTTTTTTTGATCATTAATCTTTTTTACATCCTTTATATTTATAAATGATTTTGAATTGCCTAAAGTATATTTTTTTAAATTTTTTTTCTTTGAAATTTTATTTAATATAGTTGATTCTTTAATGTTATTTTCAAAAATTATATTGCCTTTACGACTTAATAATTCATTAAAGAGACTAAGTTTTGAATTTAGATAATCTTTAAAAGTTTTATGGTAATCTAAATGATCTCTTGATAAATTTGTAAATATTCCTGACTTAAATTTTATATTATTTAATCTATATTGTTTTAATCCATGGCTTGATGCTTCTAATATTACATTATCAATCTTTAATTTCTTTAGTTGATACAACATTTTATGAATACTAACGGGATCCAAAGTTGTATTTTTTGTCTTTAGTTTAAGTTTTTTTGAAAACAAACCTAATGTTCCAATTGAAGCAGCATTTTTATTATTTATTGATAAAATTTGTTCATAGAAATTAGCGACTGAAGTTTTTCCATTTGTACCAGTAACAGCTATTATATTTTTAGGCTTTAATTTATAGTATCGGCTGGAAACTTCTGATAATAATTTTCTAGGATCTTTATCTTTAATGAATAGTATATTTTTTTTATCAAACCCCTCAAATTTTAAGTTTGAAATAATTATTTTCGCTCCATTATTTATTGCATCGTTAATATAATAATTGCCTTTTGAATGATTGCCACTTATTGCAAAAAAAATATCATTTAATTTACAAGATTTGCTGTTAAATTTTATATTTCTGAAATAAATTTTTTTATATTTTTTTTTTATATTTGTTAATACTTTGCC
>CEVE01038834.1_pt1 | contig 22984 bp, 26 predicted proteins | sample 356431 | NCBI WGS metagenome assembly CEVE01 (sample SAMEA2622764, study PRJEB7988) | marine metagenome | isolation source: saline water (ENVO:00002010), including
TGATAGTCATGCATCCCGGTCCAATTAACCGAGGAGTCGAAATTGAGTCCTCAGTTGCCGATGGTCCAAATTCAGTAATACTAAATCAAGTTTCATATGGTATATCTGTTAGGATGGCTATAATGTCTATTTTATTTGATAACAACAACCTATGACGACCAGTTATATCGATAGATATAAAGATCTAAAAATCAAGATTAGCGAATTAGAGAGGATGAATAATCGAGAAATATGCTTGGTAGTTGTCTCAAAGAAACAAAGTATTGAAAAAATAATTGCGCTGAACGATTTAGGGCAGATAGATTTTGGTGAGAATTATGTTGACGAAGCAGAAGAAAAAATTAGTGGAATAAATACAGGCAGAATCACTTGGCATTTCATCGGAAGAATTCAATCTAATAAAATAAAAAAAATATGTAGTCTATTTGGTTGGGTACATACTATATCATCAAAGAAACACCTTATTAAGGTGAATGAAATATGCAAAAGTATGAATAAGATTATGAATATTTGTATACAGATAAACATTGATAATGATGATAATAAAGCCGGTATTGCTCTAGAGAATTATGAGAATTTCATAATGAACATCCATGATTTAAGACATGTAAGATTGAGAGGGATAATGACAATACCTCAAAATAATTCATCCAGTCAGAACTCTTTCTCGAGAATGAATGATTTATTCAAAAAGTATAACGAATTAGATACGCTTTCGATGGGTATGAGCAGAGATTATATAAGCGCAATTGAAAATGGAGCAAATATGCTTAGAATAGGGCAAGGAATATTTGGGAAGAGAATATGAGGGAGAATGTAACAATAATTGGTGCTGGTAACCTTACTCAGTCGCTATTAGAGGGAATAGGAAAATCAACGAGGCTGTATGATATTAATGTTGTTGATATTGACAGAAAGAAAGTTTCTGTTTTAAAAAAATATAATGTTAAATTTCATTCTCAATATACTAGAGAAATATCAAAATCAAATGTCATTTTACTTGTAACCAAACCTAAAGACTATGTTCAAGTAATTAAGTCAATTGACCCGTACGTATCGAATAATACTATTGTGTTAAGCTTTATGGCTGGTATAAAAATCAAACAAATACAAGAACTACTGACGCAGAAAATTATAGTTGTTAGATGTATGACAAACCTAGCAATTAGTGTTGGAAACGCTTTTCTATTCTACTTTGTCAACAAATCTATAAAATCCCTTCCTAATAAATTGAATAAATTCTTGTCCTCGTTTGCGAGTATCAGAAGGTGTCATAGTGAGAATAATATAGACAAGCTCACTGCTTTGTACGGAAGCGGGCCGGCTTATTATGTTTTTTTTAATAACATAGTAAAAAATACATTTACACAGATGGGGTTTAGTAAAAAAGAATCTGAGTTATATACAAACAGTCTAATGTCAGGCTCCACGAACCTTATAGCAAGCAACGATACTCAAGATTTACTCAAATTAATAGCTTCAAAAGGTGGGACAACTGAAGCAGCATTGTCTCAGTTAAAAAAAGATAAAGTGGATAAGAGTGTGAATAAAGCGATAAAAGAAGCCTATGAAAGATCAAAAAAAATACTAGGAAAATAATGTCAGGAATTTCACCTATAATCTACTTAATTATAAGCTTGCTACAGTTTATTATCTTATTAAGATTTATTTGCCAAGCAATGAATGTGAATTATTATAATCCCGTCACACAATCGATTGTTAAGCTAAGTGGTTATATTTTGAAACCATTTGAAGTATTAAGCTTCAAGTTAAATAGTTTTATTTTATTTTTGATTCTGTATTTGTTTACATTAGCAAAGTTCTATCTACCTATGCTAGCGACATTTGAATCATTTACTGTGACAAGTTTTATGGTAATAGCATTCAGTTATTTGATTAAGGATTTGGCCAATATATTTTTCTATCTAATCATTATATCAGCTATCAAGAGCTGGTTTAATGTGTTTGTCAGTCATCCTATATTTTCATTAATAGATGAATTATGTGAACCTTTATATGTTTTTGTAAGAAGTGCACTTCCACCGATATCTGGAATAGATTTTTCACCTGTCGTAATATTATTTGCTTTACAACTTATAGAAAGATTTTTTATTCCCCAAATAATGAATTTAGGATACGCAATATAATATGCACGTAAAAGAAAAAAAAATTCACATAAATAAGCCTCTAGAACTGAACTCAGGAAAAATTCTAAAATCATACGATTTAATGTTTGAGACATATGGCGAACTAAACGATGAAAAAAGTAATGCCGTCCTGATTTGTCACGCATTATCAGGAAATCATCACGTAGCAGGTTTTCATAAAGGTGATGAAAAACCAGGATGGTGGGATAACATGATTGGGCCTGGAAAACCTATAAATACTGATAAATTGTTTGTTGTATGTATGAATAATTTAGGTGGTTGTCATGGGTCATCAGGGCCAAACAGTGTAGACATAGAAACAAATCAAACATATGGTTTTCAGTTTCCTATTGTTACTGTTCAAGATTGGGTTAATAGTCAGAAAGTTTTAATGGATGAATTTAAAATAATAAAATGGCAATTTGTTATAGGGGGAAGTTTAGGTGGAATGCAAGCGCTGCAATGGTCACTAGACTATCCTGATCATATAAATAATGCCATAATCATTGCTGCATCACCTAAGCTGACAGCGCAAAATATAGCATTTAACGAAGTTGCGAGACAAGCGATTACCAGTGATCCTGATTGGTGTGATGGTGACTATCTAAAGCATAATAAAGTCCCTAAAAGGGGTCTTGCTCTCGCAAGAATGTTAGGTCATATAACATATCTATCAGATGAATCTATGGCTAAGAAATTTGGTAGGGATCTAAAAAAAGATAAAATTAATTTTAATTTCGATGTTGAGTTTCAGATAGAGAGTTACCTTAGATATCAAGGTGAGAAATTTGTAACATCATTTGATGCTAATACATACTTGCTGATGACAAAGGCTTTAGATTATTTTGATCCAATAAATGAAGCTGGTTTTGCTAAAAAGATGACTCAATGTAAATCAAGATTTCTAATTATTTCATTCACCTCAGACTGGAGATTTCCACCAAGTAGATCTGAGGAAATTGTAAAGATGCTCGTTGAATACAACAAGGATGTCTCATATGCATGTATAGAATCTGATGGTGGTCATGATGCGTTTCTTATGAAAAATGATAATTATTTTGAGGTGATGAGGACTTATATTGAGGCAAGCATCAATGGCTAGAAAGGACTTTGACATTATTACTGACTGGATAAATCCCAATTCTAGAATATTAGATCTAGGATGTGGAGATGGTAGTCTTTTGAAACTGCTAAATGTAAAAAGAAATGTCTCAGGCTATGGAGTTGATAGTTCTATTGATAAAACCATAAAATCTTTAGATAACAGTATCAATATTCTAAACGCAGACATTAATGATCATATGGGTTATTTCAAAGATAAAAGTTTTGATTTTGTGATTCTAGCTCAGTCTCTACAAGTCGTTGAAAATCCTGTGTTACTAATAAAAGAGATGCTCCGAATTGGTAATGAAGTCATTATCTCTTTCCCTAATATGGGGTACTGGAAATCAAGATTATATTTATTTTTTAAGGGAGAAATGCCTGTAACTAGGGAATTGCCGTATAATTGGCATTCAACGCCAAATATCCATTTATGCACAATAAGTGATTTTAAAAAGATGTGTTTGATAAATTACTTTGAAATTATTAATGAAGTTGTATACAACATCAACGGAAAAGATATCTCATCAAGTTATTTTAATAATTTAAATGGAGTCTCTGCTATTTTCAGAATTAAGTAGCTCTCTCATTTTTTAAGCTAATAAAATCTTTATGTTTAACATAAATTAGGTCAGCAACTTTCCTAATAGTTAAGTCCTCGTACTTATCAATTTTCCCATCAATGTAAGCTATATCCCACATAAAACCAATAATCATACATTTCTGACCATAACTACACTCATTGTTAATAATTTCTGTCCAATCAAATAGTGAAGTCATGGAGTCATGCTTTTCGTCAGAGTGACTAAATAAACTTTCAATTTTATCTTGAGATATTTTGAACTTTTTCTGTATTAGGGATTTAATTTTTTTTTGCTCTTCAATATCAAAGTCGTCATCAGACTTGGACACCTCAATTAATAGTACACATGTAGCCATCTGTAATTGATCTATATCAGATACGTTATCATCCAATACTTCATCTTTGAAAATAGGTATAAGTCTTTTAAGAAGATTCAATTCTAGTTGAATGTTTGTTTAAGTGAATATTGACCGCTATTGTCATATTCGTAAAAAAATATATCAACAAATGGATGGTCAACGGGATCGATATTGTCATCGGTAGTCAAATTAGACTCAGCTACATATGTTTCGTTGCCTTGTCCATGAACTAGTACGTGATACCAGGGCTTATTTTTATCAGGTTTTGATTTTGCAACTGATTCATACCATTCGTCTGTTCCTTGAAAATTTGGATCTGCGTCAACTATGACACCTCTATACTTGAATTTTGAGTGGTACACTATTTGACCTAAACTGAATTTGGCATTTTTCGGGTGAAGTTCAGACATATGTTCATTATATTAAGTAAATTGATATTTGGCAATTTCTTAAGTGAATTATATTTTATTTGTATAAAAACGTGACATTTACCCTACGATCTTTGTAGTAATCTTTAAAGTGAATTTCATCTGTTACATGGTACAATTTTGAATTAAAAATTACGGCTCTGTTTGATTTATAGGGTACTTTAACAAAATCTGTATCCTTAATCTCGTCTTTCATTCTATTCATTGATTGTAGAGAATTAAAATCCTGAAAAGAGGCATCATGTTTAGGAGTTTTTTTCCAAACAATCATTCCTCCGTTTTTAGGATTCATATTTGCGGAGTCTTCCGTAATCCAAAAGTTTACATTTACGCGTGCATCGTCTGCATGTATTCCTATGCCCTCTTTTTTTGCGTCATACTTAAAAGCCCACGCCTGTGATAAGTAATAATTCTGAAATATTTTCTGAAAGGACATTTTAAGCTCTGTGCTAAACTCTAAGAGCGCTTTATTCGCCATGCCCTTGCCAAGAAAGGTTCCTATGTAACCTCGTGAATAAGGATATTTAAATATATTTGAACACCTAAAGAACACGCGGAGCTCATTAAGAAAATCGTGTGAGAGAAAGTTGTCAATAATTACTATCTCAGGGTTAGAAGAGGTGTATGTTTTCTCTATTTCTTCAAAATTAAGAGACTCATTAATATAATTTTTTTTAACTTGAGGGGGTTTATTGTATTTAATCCTATGTAGATTGGATATAAAGGTATAATCTTCATCGATATATTGATTTGGAGATTTCTTATATATGTCCTCAAGACGATCATAGAACTCTTGAGTTATTTTCATATTTCGTATCCCATCAATATCAGAGTCAATATGTCTAATTTGCTCAAATTCATGTGAAACAAAAGTCTTAATAATATTTTTATTCGATATTTTTCGCAAAGTATCTGCGGTTGGAAGTGAATCAGAATATAATTTCTCTGAGTGTTTAAATAACTTCAAAGATTTTTCAAGCTGACCGATATTATAATACATGAGCGCACAACTTGAAATTACAGATTTATCATCGCATTTTGCTAAGACATCTAAATGGTATTCTAGGTTTTTGAAATCATTATCACTACTTCTTGATAACTTTGAATATAAAATACTGGCGATATCGTGATGCGACTTAAGTGTATTTAAATCTAATTCAATTGATTTTTCCAAAATATTAATCGCATCATCATATCTATCCTGTGATAGATAACAATTAGATAAATTGCTATATGAGTTAGGAAAGTATTTATCAAGATTGATCGCTTGAATTAACATGTGTTCGCATTCTGTGTATGCTTTCAGATTCCTTAGAGCAATAGCATAATTGTTCAATAGCTCACATGTATGGGTATTTTTCTCATAAGCATTAGAGAAATATTTTATAGCTTCAGCATATCTTTTGTTTTGAGAGAGAACTGTGCCATGTAAATGGTTTGCATCAAAGTCCAGATCGTCATCATTTAGAATTTCTTGATATATTTTGTCAGCAGATTCTAAGTTGTTGCTATTATGATATTGCAACGCTGTTTTTAGTAACTGTTTTTTCTTTTCATTATTCATATCTTGTGGCCAGGGACAGAATCGAACTGCCGACACGAGGATTTTCAGTCCACTGCTCTACCGACTGAGCTACCTGGCCAAGTTTTATTTTTCTGGTACAAAACCTTGTGGTGCCTGAGAACCATCTCCAAAGAAAAATTTTTCCATTTCTTCTTCCAAAAATTTTCGTGCTTTAGGATCTACTGGAGTTAATCTCATCTCATTGATCAACATAGTTTGGTGATTGACCCATAACTCCCAACCCTCTTTTGAAATATTTTCCTGAATCTTCAGCCCAATTTCCCCAGGATATGGCAGATAATCGAGAGCCTCAGCCTCTTTTTTCAATTTTTTGCACATTATTTTTTTCATATTCAGACCTATATACCTCTAGAGCTTTGTCAAGATACTTGGGTATACCAACATTTATTTCTGCTAAATTATACCAATTCTCCGTTGAGAAACTAACATTTTTATCGTTTTTCAAAAAATAAACATGATTTATTATTTTTATCTCTTTGTTGGTAACGCGATGATTGATTTGAAACTTATTCATAGTTTTTATATTTAGTAAATTTTTTTCTCTCAGCCAAGAATTCATCTTCAGTGTTGTATAAAAAAAAGGTCCTGAGTATAGATTCTCCCAAAGCGTACCTGACTTAATCTTTTTTAAATAAATTTGATTTTTATTATTGATAATAGTGAGTAAGTACATATTAATTTTTTTGGTGTTCTTTTTAATTGTAGATATTTTTTTTACCTCATCAGTATAGAGACATTTCATTTCTTTTAGAGGACACATACTACAATTTGGTTTAGATCTCTTACATATTAGAGAACCAATATCCATCATAGCTTGTATAAATTGTGATGTTTTTGTTAAAGGTGTTACAAGAGTTGACTTGTCCCAAAGAATTTTCTCTGTCTTTGAGCTATTATCATGAGAAATATTATAATACCTTCTTAGAATTCTTTTCACGTTTCCATCAAGTATGGCTCTTTTCGAATAACCTGAGAATGTAGATATAGCAGAAGCTGTAGTTCTCCCTATCCCAGGAAGAGATAAAATATCGTCAAAATTCCTTGGAAACTTATTATTATACTTCTCTGTAATTATTTGTGATGCAAGATGAATATTTTTTATTCTTCTGTAGTAGCCAAGACCGCTCCATAGTAACATTAAATCGTCTAGACTAGCTTTTGACAAACTCTTCAAATCAGGATAACTCGCGACAAACTTATTATAATATGGAATAACAGTATTAACTTGTGTTTGTTGTAACATGACTTCTGATATCCATATTTTATAAGGATCTTTGACTTTCCAGGGAAGTTTCTTCCTGCCATTGATTTTATACCAGCTCAATATCTTTTCTGAGAAGTCTGTGTTCATCCTTTAAAAAGGAAGTTTAATATTTATGTCTGATTGAATCTTCTCTTTTATTTTATCTTTAATTGACTCAATAGCTTTATTTTTAATTTCTTCTTTGATTTTTTGACTGATTACATCAGATATCTTTACGTCTATTTGAGGGCTACTAAAATTGCCTGAAATAAGTATTGGCACTTTTGTTCCCTCAAGATATGAAGGATAGTATTCGTCAAATTTTTTCTTTGTTATTTCATCACTCATGATTGTGGACATAGAGGATATACTTAATGACTCAGTCTCAGGGATAATCTTTCCAAACCCATCTGCTTTGATAAGATCAGTAGTGATTTGGATATCTTCAATTTGCAACGAACCTTTGGAATAGCTCCCTCTTGCATCGATGGATTTGATACTTGAATATGATCTATTATTGATCGAATATCTTTTTCCAGATAGCAAGCTATACGTTTGTATAATTGATTCATCAATATTGAGACCATAAAGCTTTGAATCGATTAGACTTACAGAATTGATATCAAATTCACCTTTTAATATTTGAGAGAGTGAAACGTCAGCTTTAAACGTACCTGACTCTAAAATCAAAACATTATTCTTCCTGATAGATAAAAGCTCTGCTTTTATTTTTGTAGTACTTCCTAAATCAAGCTCAAGATCACCTGATATTCTAAACTCTGTATTACTTTTTTCTGAAATTATATTCTCAAATTCAGATTTATAGTCATTTATGTCAAATACGAATATAAAATAGGAAAATATTCCTAAGAAAATAAACAAAACCGCTATTATTATCTTTTTAAGCATTATCACCTCTGGTAAATTCTCCTGATTTACCACCAGTTTTTGATAATAAATGGATTTTATTCATCTCCATACCTCTATCAAGATATTTACACATATCATAAATGGTCATCAATGATATCTGGACCGCCATCAAAGCCTCGATTTCAACACCAGTTTTACCCTCTGACTTTACTTGAGCAATAGAAATTATTTCATTTGTGTTTGTATCAAATTCAAAATCTATATCCACTGAAGTGATACTGATATTATGTGCAAGTGGTATTAGATTAGATGTCTGTTTAGCTGCATTAATTCCTGCAAGCCTTGCGGTATTTATTACATCACCTTTTTTGTTATTCAATTCAGTTATAGATGAAAACGCCTCGTCGTTAAGTGTAATGCTGCCAGAAGCCCGCGCTATTCTTATTGTTGCACTCTTCTTACTGATATCAATCATATGAAGATTTCCTGACTGATTAATATGATTATTACTCATTGTTTGCCAACCTATATAGACTAGAATATTATAACAAATATATCTCTATATAGTTTTATGAAAATATTTTTAGCTACGAAAAATCCTGGAAAAATATCAGAATTTGAACAAATTCTCTCTGGATTAAATGTTGACCTTGTAACTTGTAATGACATGGATATTCCGGATGTAGAAGAAACCGGCTCTACATTTGTTGAAAATGCTATACTTAAAGCTAGAAGTGCTGCTGAAACTACTAGATTGCCCTCTATAGCTGATGACTCAGGAATAGAAGTCGACTATCTCAGAGGGCGCCCAGGTGTGTGGTCCGCCAGATATGCTGGAAATGATGCTACTAACGAAGAGAACAACTCAAAATTGCTGAGCGAACTGGAGGGTGTTCCTGATAACGAAAGAGGTGCGTGTTACAGATGTGTAATTGTTTTCATGAGATTTTGTAATGACCCTTTCCCTTTTATCGCACAGGATTCATGGAGGGGAGTAATCAATACACATGAGAGGGGTTCTAATGGATTTGGATATGATCCAATTTTTTATCTTCCTGACCTAAAAAAAACATCAGCAGAATTATGCTCAAATGATAAACATAAAATAAGTCATCGTGGTAAAGCTTTAAAAAAATTTAATGATTTCTTACAAAATTATGTACAGAGTAATTAACATGAGATTAGCTCTACTCTTTACAACAATAATGTTAGCATCTTGTGCTAAAAACCCTGTTTCTGGAATGCCAGATTTCGTCACAATAACAGAACAACAAGAGATCGAGATGGGTAGGGCATATCATAAAGAGATATTGAAAAACTCTAAAGTTTTAAAAAATGAAGAATTAAATAAATACTATGTCGAACTGGGTGAAAAAATAGCAAAATCAAGTCATCGACCCGATTTAGATTGGAAATTTACAATTATTGATGACCCAACAATGAATGCATTTGCTACACCAGGAGGATATGTATATTTTTATAGAGGCTTATTAGCTCATTTCAATTCAGAAGCTGAATTTGCAGGCGTACTAAGTCATGAAATCGCACATATCACAGCAAGACATGCTGTAAGAGGGATGAGCACAGCACAAGTTACCAACCTTCTGATTGGACTAGCAGCATCAAAAGTTCCGGGTGGATCAATTTCAAATAGTGGATTCAACTTGCTAAATGTAATTGTCAATAAAGGATATAGTAGGAAATATGAATCTGAAGCTGATGATATAGCAAAAGATTATCTAGGAAGGAATGGATACAATCAAGATGCTATGGCAGATTTCTTAGAGACAATGAAAAGTGCTGACGACCTTGAGAATAAGATTGCAGAAAAAGAGGGGAGACCGGCGAGCGGTGGTTATCATGGGATTTTTTCAACACATCCATCTACAGAGAATAGAATTGAGGCAATGAACGCTACCGAGAGCGCTACTGGTGAGAGAAATAGAGACGAATTTTTAAAAATGATTGATGGCCTTCCATATGGGACAAGTGATGATGAAGGCTATGTTAGGTATAATACTTTTTATCATCCTTTTTATGCTATCAAGTTTACATTTCCTAAAGGTTGGGATCTTGATAACTTACCGGATAAGTTAATAATAAGAAAAAATAATTCGGTAGTGACCATGATCTCTGATAATCTCTTAAGGGATGATGTTGAAAACGGACTTACGCCAAAAGATTACCTTGATCAGAATATAGATAAAACATCATTTTTGTCAAAAAATACACTCCTAGAACAGAATATTTTAAATAATACCCTGCCAGGCTATACCTATTTATATGAAACTAAATCTTTAGCAGAGAATATATTTACAAGATATACTGTTTTTTTTGATTTAGATGATAAAGATAAAAGACCTAAAGCCTGGATTTTCGTTAAAAAGTTTGTAGATATAAATGATGATAAGCAGTCTATACTTATTGACGAGTCATTTGCAAAAATGACAAAAGATGAAATAGAAAAAGCAAAAGGTTTAAGAATAAAAGTAATAAGGTTTAAGAAAGGAATGACTTACGATGAGTTAGCTGATAATAGTCCACTCGGAAGATATGCTGAGGGTAAACTAAGGTTATTAAATGGTCACTACCCAAAGGGTGAGCCAAATGTTGGTGATCTAATTAAAATTGTGGAGTAATAATGAAAGGTAATATTTTTTACGCTCAATCTGGAGGTGTAACACCAGTAATTAATGCAACGGCATATGGTCTTATAGAAGAATATTTTAAAAACAAAAAATTTTTTGGGGCATTTTATGCTGGTAAGAATGGAATATTAGGTGCACTTAATGAGGAGCTTATAGATATTTCATCTGAGAAAAAATCAGAACTAAAATTATTAAAACAAACACCTGGGGGCGCATTTGGATCATGCAGATTGAAGCTTAAGAGCTATACTAGTTCAAAAAAAGAATTTGAGCGAATATATGATGTTTTCAAAGCACATAATATCAAATACTTTTTTTATAATGGTGGGGGTGATTCACAGGATACTACCAATAAGATTAGTAAATTTTTTCAATCAAGAAGATATCCGATTGTATGTATAGGTCTGCCCAAAACAATAGACAATGACTTACCAATAACACACTGTTGTCCAGGATTTGGCTCAGTTGCAAAATATATAGCAACGTCAACATTGGAAGCATCTCTCGATGTAAAATCAATGTCACAAACATCGACCAAAGTATTCATTTTAGAAGTTATGGGGCGGCATGCAGGTTGGTTAGCTGCTTCTGCAGGCATCATAAAAGAAAAGCCGGGTGATCCACCTCACCTAATTCTTTTCCCTGAAATAGAGTTTAACCAAGGTAAATTTTTAAAAAAAGTAAAAGATGTAATCAAGAATTATGGATATTGTGTAATCGTTGCATCGGAGGGAATAAAAAGTAAAAATAAGTTTATTAGCGATAGCGGCCTGCGAGATAGTTTTGGTCATGCACAGCTTGGTGGTGTTGCTCCTGTCTTATCAAATATGATCACAGCGAAACTTAATATCAAAGTTCATTGGGCAGTTTCAGATTATCTACAAAGATCTGCCAGACATATCGGATCAAAAGTTGATATTGAGCAAGCATACATGCTGGGTAAAACTGGAATAGAATACGCCAAAAAAGGTATAAGTGATGTAATGTTAACTATAAAGAAAAAAAATAATAGTAAACAACTTCAATGGAAAGTAAGTCATACTTCTTTAGGTAAGGTTGCAAATATTGAAAAGATGCTACCAAAAAACTTCATAAAAGCTAATGGCTATGAGATTTCTAAATCGTGTCTAAACTATATTTCAGAACTTTCTAAAGGAGAAGATTATCCATCTTTTATAAATGGCATACCAAGGTATGCCAATTTACAATGTAAGACTATCAAGAAGAAAATTAAAAAATTTAAATTATAAAATTCTGATATCTGCTTGTTTTTGGATATCCATAAGTGCATTTATAAAACTGTCGTCACTGTTCAAGCAAGGAATGAATTCGAAAGATTCGCCACCATTTTCTAAAAATTCCTCTTTAGATTCTCTGCCGATCTCATCTATTGTCTCCAGACAATCAGATGAGAAGCCAGGGCAAAAAACATGGATGTTTTTAATACCTTCTTTTGGTAACTCCTCAAGCCTAGATGATAAATATGGTTTGATCCACTCGGCCTTACCAAATCTTGATTGAAATGCTACCTCATACTGCATATGGTCAAGATTAAGTTCTTTTGCAATAAGCGATGCGGTAGATAGACATTGCATTTGGTAAGGTTCATCATCACATATATATGATTCAGGTATTCCATGAAAAGAAAATAATAATTTGTCTGGGTTACCAAGACGCTCTCTAGCTTCTTTAATCTTGGATGCACAGGATTTAATATACAAACTGTTATCATGAAAGTCCTTTACAGCCTTTATGGTAATATTTTTAAAAAAACTCTTATCTTTTTTGATGATTGATCGGATTAATTCGAATATAGAAAGTGTCGTAGTAGTAGAATACTGAGGAAACATTGGTAGTATTGTAATTTCTTTATATCCATCATTTATTGACTTGTAGAGTATTTTTTTTATTGACGGATTACCATACCTCATTGCGGTATCAAAATGCGTTTCCTCTTTGATAGAGTTTGCTAGGTTCCTGAGATGGCCAGTTTGAGCATAAGTATGAAATAATAGTGGCGAGCCCCACTTAGTCCAAACTTTCCTATAAAGCTCTGCACTTTTTTTGGGCCTTGTTCTCAAAATAACAAGATTAAGCAAAGTTAGCCAAAAAAGTCTTGGCAATCTAATGACGTATTTATCTGAGAGAAATTCTTTCAAATATGTCCTCACTTCCTTCTCAAATGGCTGATCAGGGGTACCTAAATTGATTAAAATCGTTAGTTTTGACATTCAATGACCTTATTTATATCTTTTCCTGATAAGACTAGATTTTGGGACGTGTGATAACAAAAAATCCATTTGGTCAGCTAAAATTGTCCGTCCTCTCAAGATCAAGTATTCAATTCTAGATGGTATGAATGGAACTGCTAAAAGCGGCATGTTCGCTTGCTCAGGCGACCTATCACCCTTTAGATTATTACACCTTTTGCAGGCAGTAACAGAATTCATCCATTTATCCTCTCCTCCTTTAGATAGGGGAATAATGTGATCTCTAGATAAATTCTTTAGGTTGAAAGTATCACCGCAGTAAATACACGTTTTAGCATCTCTCTGGAAAAGAGTAATGTTCGTCAAAGGTGGTGTGTAATTAAAATAAGAGACTTTACTGTAGTTTTTTGTCGCAATAATTGAATTGATTTTAATTTTACTTTGTAAACCATTAATTCTACTAACTCCTCCTCGAATTGTCAGTGAACTATCGCCACACTCATATGTCACTTGGTTATTACAGTATAATCGGACCGCTGTCTGGTAGTTTATCCATTCTATAGGCAACCCTGCATAGTTCAACCTAAGTATTTGCTTTGTAATATCCATATTTCTTGTATATTTTACATGAAAAAATATTAAAGAATCTTAATTTTATGTAAAGAAAATGTCATCAATGCACTATTTTGATGAATTTATCAACAGGTAGGTATTATAAAATCTTCAATCAATTTTTCATATGTTTAAGTATCAATATATGATCTTATGTCAGTATTTCATGTATAAATTACTGATTTGTATATATTTTTATATTTGATTATAAATTGAACAATATGACAGACACATTACAAAACATAATGATAATCATTTTATTTTATAATTATTAACAGATTTATCCACAGATTCTGTGGAAAAACATATCGCCTTATAGGCAAAAACATATATTGAAAGCAGTTTATAATATATCCATGCTTAAATTAGTCAAAGTTGTATTGGATATACCCATTTACGAACCTTTTGATTATACCTGCGACGAAATAAATGCCAAGATAGGATCGAGAGTGTCAGTGTCATTTGGAAGATCCTTAAGACTAGGTGTAATTATTGACATTAAGGACTTTGATGATGGTCCAAAAACATACAAATTAAAAAAAATTAACCAGTTGATTGATGAAGCCCCGATTCTGTCAAAAGAAATACTAAAAACATGTAAATGGGCAGCATCATACTACCACCATCCAATTGGACAAGTAGTTTTTTCAGCCCTTAGCCCTCTTCACAGAAAAGATAAAAAAGTCCCGAAGAAAATATTAGAAATTGTATACAAAAGTCTAGAGAAAGATCTTAAATTAAATAGTGAACAGAAAAAAATTTACACTGACCTTATTAAATATAAAGAAGTTTTCAGAATAAACGTAATAAGAGGTGTAACTGGCTCAGGTAAGACGGAGCTTTATGCTAAATTGGCTCAAAATAGTCTAAAAGATAATGCTCAGATACTTGTTATGGTTCCTGAAATTAACTTAATACCTCAAACAATTGAGAGGTTTCGTCGGTACCTGGATATTGAGCCGTTACAATATCATTCTAACTTAACGGCAACACAAAAGTATAAAGTTTGGGAAGCTTGCTCAAGAGAGAGAAGAATCATCGTGATTGGAACACGATCTTCTGTTTTTTTACCTTTTAAAAAATTGAGTCTAATAGTGATAGATGAAGAACATGATAGTTCATATAAACAAACTGAGATGTTTAAATATAATGCTCGAGATATAGGAATATTGCGAGGACGTAACTTTAAGTGTCAGGTTATTCTTGGAAGCGCAACACCATCATTTGAAACAATACACAATATAAATGTCAATAAATACAAGGAATATAGATTAGAAAAGAGGTATCACAAAGCTAAATTACCGTTAATTACAGTTATTGACTCATCGATTGATCGTCCTGATGAAGGTATATCTAACGCGCTTAAGAATTCAATGAAAATAGAATTAGATAGAAACAGAAAAGTAATATTGTTTTTAGGTCGAAGAGGATTCAGTAATACGGTTATATGTAGTAACTGCAAAAAAATTGTGAGATGTCCAAAATGTGATACCTACCTTACTTACCACAAAGATGTTGAAAAATTAATTTGTCATAAATGTGATTTTAAAAAAGATTTTGGACAAACAAAAAAATGCTGTGACAATCCCATATTATCACCACTAGGAATAGGAACTCAAAGAGTTGAAAATAAAGTAAAAAAACTTTTTCCAAACAAAAACGTTTTGCGTGTTGATAGTGATAACATTACATCAAAAAAAGATCTAGATGATTTTGTTTACAAAGCAAATAATAACCAGATTGATATTTTCATCGGAACGCAAATGATCGTTAAAGGACATGATTTTCAGGATATTTCTCTTGTAGGGATAATAAATATTGATGGAGGACTATACAGTACTGATTTCAGAGGATTAGAAAAAACAGCGCAACTAATTACACAAGTATCTGGTAGAACGGGCAGACAAAGTGAACAGGGCAATGTTCTAATTCAAACTCATAATCCTTCTCATAATATTCTCAAGTTAATCTTAAAAGATGGTTATGAAAGATTTAGCAAAATTGGTCTTGAACAAAGGCAAAATGTTAATTTGCCACCATACAGCAATATAGGATTAGTGACACTAAACTCTAGTAACCAAAACTTTACTAAGTCAATACTGAATAAGATAAAAGAAATGAAAAGAAACAAATCTATTTTTATATATGGTCCATCACAATCGAAAATACCAAAAAGAAATAATAGATATAGTTATCAAGTACTGATTGGATCTAATAGTTCAAAACTTTTATCAGAACATATATCAAAAATTAAGATATACTTAGCTAGTCTAAATAAAAAGATCAAATGGCACATTGATATTGATCCTCTAGAATTATGAACGCAGAAATCAGAAAAAAAATTGCTATAGCACTTAAGAGTCTATACAAGGAAAAAGATGAAATACTGAGTATTGATATAGAAATCAACAGAACTTCAGACAAAGTGCATGGAGATTTATACACAAATGTTGCAATGAAACTTGCAAAAATAGTAAAAAAAAATCCGGTTGAAATTGCAGAGAACATTAAAGCTCGTATCACACTAGATGATAACATTATTAAGATTGAGGCAGTGGCACCAGGTTATATTAATTTCTTCATCTCAACAAAAAATAAGTATGATCAGATAAAAAAAATATTAGATTATAGCAATGAGTTTGTAGAAAATGGAAAAGCCAAGAAAAATATTCATGTGGAGTATGTATCAGCCAACCCCACAGGACCTCTGCATATTGGCCATGGCAGAGGAATGATACTTGGTGAAATGACTGCCAAGTTTCTAGCATATCAAGGTCATCAAATAAAAAGGGAATATTATGTAAATGATGCCGGGAGGCAAATTGATCTTTTATTAGTGAGCGTAGTGCTAAGTCATATTGGTAAAAGTATGCATGTTTTTGTAGACGAAAAAGAAAACAAAGATGGTCACATGCTCACATACAAAGGAAGTTACGTGGATAGTGTTGCTTTATCTCTCAACGGTGTACTAAAAGAGATTAATAGAGAATTAGTAATATCATTCTTGAATGAACCTATTGACTCACTTATACAGTATTTAAAAGAACGTGATGATTACTTACATATAAGGAAATCATTAGTTGATGAAATTTTAGATAATTATATTAGAAAAGACCTCGAAGCTGTAGGGATTAATTTTGATAGTTGGTATAACGAGAGCGAGTTGTACAAGAACGGTAATCTCGATGAAGTTCTTAAAATTATCAAAGATAAAAATTTAAGCTACACCAAAGACGGAGCTTTATGGTTCAAAAACACACAATTTGGAGATGATAAAGATAGAGTATTAATAAAAACAAATGGAGATATGACATATTTTGCGACTGATATAGCATATCATGTGTATAAATTTAAGTACCATGATGTGCTTATTGATATCTGGGGGGCAGATCATCATGATTATGCACAGAGACTACAAACTGCTCTTAAAGCATTAGGGTATGACGTGGACACTCGATTACAAATACATCTAGTTCAATTTGCAAATCTATCTAAATCTGGGCAATCGATATCAATGTCTACAAGAAGTGGTAAATTTTATCCCATTCAAGACCTTGTTGATGAGATTGGAAGAGACGCAACTCGTTTCTTTTACTTGATAAAAAGGAAGGAGCATCATCTTGAATTCGATATTGATCAAGCAGGACAAGAAAACAAAAACAATCCTATATACTACATCCAATACGCTCATGCGAGAATAACAAAGATTCTCCAAGACCTTAATGATAGAGAAATATCTGAGGAAAACTATAATAATTTGAATTCGAAAAGCGAAATAGAAATCCTAGAAATATTTGATAGACATCAAGAGACCATTAATAAAGCAGTTTTTGAAATCAGGCCAGACATAATTACTAATTATCTTTATAAACTCTCAAAAGTTTTTCATTCATACTATGCTGAAACAAAAATTCTTACTGAGAATGTCAAAGGAGAGAGAATTAAGTTATTGAGATGTGTTGATAAAATTATCCTTGATGGTTTAGAGATGCTTGATATTACGCCAATGGACTCAATGTAATGAAGCAGAATACAATTGCCCTAGTTTATGATTTTGATGGGACATTGATCCCAAAAACAATGCAAGAATATACTATTATTCCTCGCCTGAAATTGAATTCAGATAAATTTTGGTCTCAGATCATAAAAGAGGCAAATGATACCGAGGGTGAGATTATGATGATATACATGAGACAACTTATCACACACGCCGAATCGATGAACATCAACATAACTAGAGAAGAATTTAAACTTATGGCATCAAAGATAAAGTATTTTAAAGGAGTTGAAACTTGGTTTGATAATATTAATCAATATATTAAATCTAAACACCATATGATAAAAATAGCACATTATGTGATATCTGCAGGACACCATGAGATTTTAGAATCTACCTCAATACATCATAAGCTAACTAATGTTTTTGGATCCCAATATTATTTTGACAACAAGGGGCGTGCTACCTTTCCAAAAAATGTTGTCACCGATACGGCAAAAACTCAGTTTCTTTTCAGAATTAACAAAGGAAAAGAAAAAGTATCAGATTCAATCAATAGTCACATGCCCGAGGATAAAAGACCTATCCCATTCGAAAATATGATTTATATAGGTGATGGTCTCACAGACGTACCAAGTATGGCATTAATTAAAAAACAAAATGGACATGCCGTTTCCGTATACCCAAAAAATAGTAAAGAACAAAAGAAAGTGTCGGCTGACTTATTATCAGCCAAAAGAGTAGATTTTATTGCAGAAGCTAACTACACCAAAAGCAGTATTTTATATAAAAGAATTTGCCTATTAATTGATATGATAAGCGCAAGGATAAAATATACTAACGAACTTATATAGCTTAACTCTCGTCAATTATTGTCATGTCGCTTGTTCTATCAAGAAATTTATAGTGCATTTTATGAATACTAAAATACTCTTCTAAATGCGAAATAACTGTCTTTAGTTTAAATTCTTTACAGCTGTAAATGTCAAGTTGAAGAATACCTGGATTGGGCTCATCCCAAATATGGATGACTATATGGCTAGTTTCAATAAGAGCCATGCAAGTTGTTCCTCTATTACCAGGCTGATCAACATAACTTATTGCTGGACCTTGCATGAGTTTCATATCAATTTTTTTTATTAAGTTTTTCATCCATTTTAGGATTTCATGGAGGGAATCCTCTTTTGGGCAATTAGAGATTTCGGCTCTTAGAACAAGATGTTTATGATCTAATTGCATATTATAGTAACTTAAATATAATCTGTTTTATTGATTTCAGTTTCATTTACACTTTATGAAGAAAAAAATATTTTACGAACATGATGATATTACAAGAACATCAATTGGTGTAGAGTATGAAAAATATTTACATCAAAGTCAAAGTAAATATCAAAATATTGAGGTTATAAAGACTAAAAGATATGGTAACGCTATGTATCTTGATGGATGCTTTATGCTCTCAGAAAAAAATCAGGATTTTTATCATAATACATGCAAATATCTAATACCTCAGTCAGCAAAAAATATACTTATTGTGGGTGGTGGTGATCATGCGCTAGCCTATATAATCTCTAAGGATGTTACCGTGAACAACGTCGACGTAGTAGAAATAGACAGAGATGTTGTTGAAGTCTCAAGAAAATATTTTTCTAAATATTTTAAATACTCAAAGAAAGTTGAGAGTAAGATAAAGCTTGTGATTGATGATGGTATGCGATATCTAAAATTCAATGATAAAAAATATGATTGCATTATTATTGACTCGACTGATCCAGTAGATAACGCTAAAGTTCTATTTTCAAAGTTATTTCTAGTGAAATGTTTCAACGCATTGAAATCAGGTGGATTACTCATTCAACAATCAGGATCACCAATTAAAGATACTTATCAAATAATAAATCCATTAAAAAGAAAATGTAAGGAAGTGGGTTTTAAAAAGATAGAGTTACATACTTTTCCTATGCCATTATACCCAACTGGTACTTGGTCATTCATAACGGCTAAAAGAGCGTAACTTTGCAGTTACGCTCTTTTAGGATTTTACTATTATTGCTCAGGATAAACTGAAGGTTTAGCTCCAGTTGCTTTACTGAACTCTGGATAAGCTTCGAGGCCACATTCTGAGATATCAACACCATCAGACTCTTCCTCTTCAGTTACTCTTAAGCCAAAGAACATTTTGATTATTGACCAGAATATTAAGCTCATGATAAATGTCCATAGGAATATCATTAAAGCACCATAGATTTGTGCACCAAGTGAACCACCTGTCAATGTGACAGCAAGTAGTCCCCATATACCACATGTTCCATGTGCAGAAATAGCTCCTACAGGATCATCAATTTTCATTTTATCAAGCATGACAATTGAAAGAACAACTATCAAACCACCAATAACACCAATAACTAAAGCTAGCCCTGGTGTAGGCGCAAGTGGTTCTGCTGTTATTGATACAAGACCACCTATAGCACCATTGAGCGCCATTGTGAGATCTGACTTACCAAACATCATTTTAGATAAAATTAATGCACCCATAACGCCACCAGCCGCTGCGAGGTTTGTATTAACAAATACCATTGATACTGCATTAGCTTCCGCCACATTTGAGATGATTAATTCAGATCCGCCATTAAATCCAAACCAGCCTAACCAAAGGATGAATGTTCCGAGTGTTGCTAGTGGTAAGTTTGCACCAGGCATTGCATTTACCCTGCCACCTTCATATTTACCCTTTCTAGATCCAAGTACCAGCACACCAGCAAGAGCTGCAACAGCTCCACATAAATGCACTACTCCTGATCCTGCGAAATCTGAGAATCCAGCTTCATCTAAGAATCCTCCGCCCCATTTCCAGTACCCTTGAACAGGATAGATTATACTTGTCATAACGACACAGAATAGTAAAAATGGCCAGAGTTTCATTCTTTCAGCGACAGCACCAGATATAATTGAGCACGCAGTTGCAACAAATACAACCTGGAAGAAATGATCTGAAATACCAGAATAGTAAACATCTCCTCCGCTTGCTATTACAGCTTCTGCTGTATTGTCGTTACCTAAGAAAAATGAAAGTTCAGGTATAACGCCTGTTCCGCCACCTGGATACATTAAATTGTATCCAACTATCATGTACATAATGACCGATATTGAATACAACGATATATTTTTTGTAAGAATTTCAGCTGTATTTTTTGCTCTGACAAGTCCAGATTCAAGCATAGTGAAACCAGCTGCCATCCACATGACAAAGGCTCCCATGACTAGAAAATAGAATGTGTCTAAAGCATAAGCAAGTTCTATGACTTTACCTTCTAAAGCTTCCATCGCAATCTCCTAATTAAAAAACGTTTAATTAAAGAGCTTCAGGTCCTTTTTCACCGGTACGAACACGAATTGCTTCTTGAACATCAAGAACAAAGATTTTTCCATCTCCAATTTTACCTGTACTGGCAGATGATAATATTGTCTCGATTGTTTGATCAACAAGAGAATCATCAATAGCAATTTCAAGTTTAATTTTCGGTAGAAAATCAACCACATATTCAGCACCTCTATAAAGTTCCGTATGGCCCTTTTGCCTTCCAAAACCTTTAACTTCAGTTGCGGTAATACCTTGGACGCCTATCTCAGATAGTGCCTCTCTTACCTCGTCTAACTTAAAAGGTTTTATGATTGCTATTACTAATTTCATTGATGAATGCCCCTATCACTAAGTATAAACTAAAAAAATTAGAAACTATACCCTAAAGTAAAGTTTGCGTATGTGGTGTCTATGTTATCTGCGTCACCTGTAGAGTCATCTGAGTTTCTTCCCAATGTAAGCCCTACATCAACACCAGATACTGTTGTACCATATGATATTTCATGAGTGAAACCTGTAAGCTCACCCGTGAATGTTTGGTAACTATAATCAAGTGGTAATCCTAACATCATGCCAGGCACAGTGATTGTATAGTGTTGGTAACCTTTTGTGGTTATGGCACCTGATGAAACAGAATCGTAAACTCCGTTTACTGCAGCGTCTACACTCATAAACCCGAAGTCACCACCAACATTAAGTTCTTGATAGTCTCCGTCAAAGTTATCTGAGTAGAAGTAACCTGTATATCCTGCATACATAGGTACGCCCATTAATTCAAAGTTGTAACCCGCATAGATGTCATATTCAACACCTTTGTCAACGTCTGCCCACCATGTACCAATATACATGTTGCCCATCTCCATATCAGCGCCAAAGCTAACTGATGATTCAGATTGGTAAACACCTCTATACCAGTACTCGGACATGTAACCGATGTTATAGCTAACACCTGAACTGCCTTCTTCAGCAACAGCTTCACCTGCATGAGATAGCATGGATACTGACATCAATGCTGCTAATGCAACTGAAAGTGATGATTTAATCAATTTACTCATTTATTTCTCCCTTTCGTAAAATGGTTATATTTTTTAGTTTTAGTGATAGTTGACATTCATCTCTGACAAATAGTAAAGCTATCGTTAATAGATATGCATGAACTATGCCAACTTGAATATTATTAAATTTGTTCTCCGATTAATAATATTGCGGGTATAATACAATAAAGACTTTTTTATCGGAAGGTTTATTTTATAGAGGGATCTTGTGGTAAATTATTATGAACTATAATCAATCATTTTGCACAGCTTTAGTGCAATATGGAGTATGAAGTGGCTGCACCTAAGATTGGAGAATTAATTGAGAATATATCAAAATTATTGCCTAAAGATGCTGAGGCGGTAAAAGATGATTTTAAGGATAATTTGAAAATTCTTCTTAACGACTACCTAAAAAAAATTAATGTTGTAACAAGAGAAGAGTTTGATACCCAGAGTGCAGTGCTTTTAAAAACTAGAAAAAAACTTGATGAGATTGAGAAGAAACTTAAAAGTAAATAACTATTTTGATTCTTCCAGCATGTAGTCCACAGCAAGTTTAACTTCTTCATCACTAAGAGACATCAAGCCACCTTTTGCAGGCATAACGCCGATACCGTTTATAGCATTGCTATATAGCGTATCATTACCTTTAGCTAACCTCACTGTCCACTGGTCAACCTTTCCTGTAATCGGGGCACCAGCTGCTCCACTCATATGACAAGACATACAAACAGAATTGTAAACATCTTTACCAGACTTAGATGAGGCAACTTCGATTACTTCAGATTTGAATGTTGGGTTAC
>CEVE01135902.1_pt1 | contig 22823 bp, 23 predicted proteins | sample 356431 | NCBI WGS metagenome assembly CEVE01 (sample SAMEA2622764, study PRJEB7988) | marine metagenome | isolation source: saline water (ENVO:00002010), including
TGGTAGTGTGGGAGTTCCCATGTGAGAGTAGGTCACTGCCAGGCTTTTACACAAACCCCAATAGGGCACCCTATTGGGGTTTTTTTTGTCAATCGTAAAAAACCAAATCGAGTGTTAGCATAGATTTAGTCAGAGTAAAAATATGTAATCTTGTCGTTATGAAAATTAAATATAATTTAAACTTAACAAACCCTAATTCCCACCAATTTGAAGTGAGAATGTCGTTTCTTGTATCTAAAAATGTAAGAATGAAGTTAACACTACCCACTTGGATCCCTGGGAGCTACATGATAAGGAACTTCGCACGAAATATAACATCAATCAAAATTTGTAAAGCGTCTGGAGAGGAATTGTTCTTAAATAAAATCGACAAACAAAGTTGGGATTTTGTTTGCGATGGGGGTGAAGTTATCGTTACTTATCAGATTTATGCTAATGATATTTCTGTAAGATCTGCATTTTTCGATACCACCAGAGCGTATTTTAATGGCGCATGTCTTTTCTTGAGATTAGTTGGCCAAGAAAATACCACTCATGAGCTAACTCTAGAAAGACCAAAAATTGCGAAAGATAATAACTGGCTAGTCGCAACTGAAATGCCATCTGATGATACTGGAAGTAATGGGTTTGGTGTTTATAAATGCGATGATTATTTTGAATTTATTGACTATCCATTTGAAATTACCAATTTTCAAGAAACCTCTTTTTATATTGATAATAAAAAGCATCGAATGGTATTTGTCGATGCTGATGGGCTTAATATAAGCATGATAGGCAGCGATGTTGCCCGTATTTGTGCAGAGCATTACGCTCTATTTAATAATTTGCCATTTCATTCTTATCTATTTATGACATTAGCAACGCCGGATGGCTATGGTGGCTTGGAGCACAGAAATTCTTCGAGTTTAATATGCAAAAGGTCAGACCTTCCATTTCAAGAAAAAAATGAAAAATCAGATGGGTACATTAATTTTTTATCTTTGTGTAGCCATGAATATTTTCATTTATGGAATGTAAAAAGGATTCAACCAGAAGCAGTAAAGCTATCGGACCTCTCTAGTGAAGCTTACACAGAACTACTCTGGATTTTTGAGGGCATTACCTCTTACTATGATGATTTGACCTTACCTAGGGCGGGCATAATAGAAAAAAATGACTATTTAAATTTGCTTGCACCGTTACTTACTAGACATTTCCGAGCGGAAGGAAGAAAAACACAGTCTTTGGCTGATTCGAGTTTTTACACTTGGATAAAATTATATATACAAGACGAAAATTCTTGGAATGAAACTATCAGTTATTATAATAAAGGCGCGATTATTGCGTTTGGCCTTGATTCAGAGATTCGTATGAAAACAAACGATGAATACTGTCTTGATGATCTTATGAGGCTTTTGTGGGAAAAATACGGAAAAACAGATAAAGCTATTTCGGAAAACGGGATTCGAGAAGACATTGAGTCTTTAGTGAATTGCTCTTTTAAAACTTTTTTTGATAAATTTATTTTCGGCACTGAACAACTTCCACTCGAGGAGTGGTTAGGTAGGTTTGGAGTTGGTATTCGTTTACGTCCAGCAAGAGACGATAAGGATTTGGGTGGCTATGCTCAGACAGCGCCCGCAATACAACCAATTGAAAATAGTTTTGATGCATTGATCGATGAAGAGAAAGGATATTTGGTAATTAGAAAGGTAAAGAAAGATGGGAATATTCAAGAATCAGGACTCTCAACCGGCGACATTTTAGTAGCAATCGATGGCGAACACTGTTTAAAGAATAACTTATTGTTTTTATTGAATAAAAAGAAGGCTGGAAATTCTGTGGAGATTGTCTTTCTTAGGAGAGGTCTTCTGAAAAAAACAAAACTTTTACTTAAAGAAAAAAATAGAGATACATGTGATTTATTTTGGTTGCAGGAGAGCCAGCTTTCTGAAGATCTTTTAAAAAGAAGAAGAGTTTGGCTGCGCTCTAGCAGAGAAAACAATTTTGAAAGATCTTGAAGACATCCTGGTGGTTTTATCAGATGGAAAGTTCCACTCTGGTAAAACAATTGCCCAAGAACTTAATTGCTCAAGAAGTTTAATTTGGAAGAAAATTAATAACCTGAGGGTTCATTATGATTTGGAAGTATTCGCTGTCAGGGGAAAAGGCTATAAATTAATACATCCAATTGAGTTTCTTAAGAAAACTTCGATTACGAAATTTATATCAAAAACTCAATTAAAATCCTTAAATCAAATTCATATTATAAAGAGCACCAATTCAACAAATACACTTGCGATAAATTCCAATCCAGAACTAAACAAAGGAATAGCTTGGTTTGCTGAGCATCAGAATATGGGAAAAGGGCGAAGAGGAAGGGATTGGCATTCGCCTTTTGGCCGTAATATTTATTTTTCTTTAGCATGGAAATTTAATATTTCATTAGCTGAAATATCAAGTTTAAGCGTTGCAGTTGGGGCAACATTAGCGTCGCTACTATTTGAAAATGGTCTCAGAAAGCATGAGTTAAAATGGCCAAACGATTTACTTTTAAATAAATCAAAGTTAGCAGGAATTCTGCTTGAAGCACAGGGCGAGGCTAATGGCCCTACAACTGTAGCTATCGGTATTGGCCTCAATTTAAATATGAATAATGCTGATAAAAAAAATATAAATCAACCATTTATAGGTTTAAGGCAAGCAAATTTTGTGACTACTAGAAACCAAATTGCTGGCCGATTACTTAACAGTATGGTTGATATGTGTCATAGATTTTCAGTTCTGGGACTAGAACCTTTTCTAGAAACTTGGAACCGCTTTGATAAACTTATGGGAAGAAACGTAAGGGTAATTAGTCCATCAAAGGTTGAGGAGGGTACTTATTTAGGCCTATCAGAAAATGGTGGCTGTCGTCTAATGATTCAAAATAAAGAGAAGACTTTTTATGCTGGAGAGCTTAGCTTAAGGACTCTAAAATGAAAAAATCACAGCTTTTGATTGATCAAGGTAACAGTTTTATAAAGTTTGGAATTTCAACTGATGATGGTTTCGTTTATGTATCTAAAGTCAAAACAATCGAAGAATTGTTTGAAAAAAAAATGGAAAAGCCGGAAATAGTATGGATATCTAGTGTATCTGAAAAGAAGCAATTTTTTAAATTAAAAGATTCAATTGATATGCACTGGGGTTCTGCTATCAATAACGTTACGATTTCGCAATACAAAAAATATCTACCCACACAATATAACGAGGAACAATTAGGTATTGATCGATGGCTGGCTATGTTGGCTTGTAAGAAAAAATTTATGAAGAATGACTGTATGGTGATAGATGCGGGAACAGCGATTACAATTGATTTGTTAAATAAAGATGGCTCGCATGTTGGTGGCTTCATCTTGCCAGGTCTCCATTTGTCAAAAAAAGCCATTTTAGATGGAACGGCAATTAAAGTTTCACAGAATGAAAAAGAACTTAAGATAGATTTGGGGTTAAATACAATCGATGCGATTGGAAATGGCAGCCTTATGGCAGTTATCTCCTTAATTGAAAAAATATCTAATCGTTATGGAAAAAATCTATCAATTGCCTTGGGGGGAGGAGACTGTGATATTTTATCCGAAAGCTTATCAATCCCCAACACGATAATTAGAGATATTGTCTTAGAGGGATTGCATTGTTTGGCTTCTGACACGTAAACCTCTCCAATGAGATAAAATCTCTACCAAATCTACGTTAATTCTCTAGTAAGGATAAGTGACACTGAACTATAATGTTATTTCGCTGGTGTAGCTCAGTTGGTAGAGCAGCTGATTTGTAATCAGCAGGTCGCGGGTTCGACTCCTGTCACCAGCTCCATATATTAACAATAAATAAGGATAATTATTCAAAATTACTAATTTTTGATATTTGCTAATTTGATGTAAGAGATATAAAATTCTAATTAAGCATTGGATAGAAATTTGCTTTATTTTTAATGTTTTGTTGAGAGCAAATAGGAGTTTAAAATGAGTTTGGATTTACCAGAAAGGGACGGAGATGGATATCTGTTAGATATGAACAATTGGACCGCGGAAATAGGGAGAGCGATGGCCGAGGCTGATGGAGTTGATTTAGACGATACAAAGTGGGAGCAAATTATGAAGGCTCGCCAATATTTCGAAGACGAGAATGTTGTCCCCCCTATTAGGAAATTTGCGAAGTTCATTGGCCAAGACCAAAAAGAAATTTTTAAAATGTGGAAGACAGGCCCAATGAAACCCATAACAAAGTATGGCGGTCTACCAAAGCCAACCGGTTGTGTGTAGCGATCTTTCATTCTATTTTAATTACCACCTTTGGACATGAATGTATTCGGTATTAAGATAGAGGCGGAAGGTTATTTCACTTTTATAGTCAAAAGAAAAATTTAAGTGCCTGTTTTGTTTCTTCTAGCAGTATAAATTTTGTCTATCCTATTTTTATCAGCTTAGGAATTCATTATGGGCTTCAAATGTGGAATAGTGGGATTGCCAAATGTCGGGAAGTCGACACTTTTTAATGCCCTTACTAATAACATAGTCGCAGCTGAAAATTACCCTTTTTGCACTATTGATCCAAATATTGGTACTGTCCCGATACCTGACCCAAGGCTAGATAAGATATCGGAAATAGTAAACCCCAAACAAACATTACCAACGGTTATGCAATTTGTTGACATAGCAGGGTTAGTTGAGGGCGCATCTAAGGGAGAGGGCTTGGGTAATAAATTTCTTGCAAATATAAGAGAGACTGATGCCATAGCTCAGGTCGTAAGGTGCTTTGAAGACAAGAATGTTCTCCATGTTTCAAATAAGATAAATCCAAAAGCTGACATCGAGCTCATAAATACAGAGCTTGCATTAGCAGATTTAGAGACCATAGAAAAAGCCCTAGTAAAAGCATCAAAGCAAGCAAAAACAAACAATAAAGATGACCTTGTTTATAAAGAACTCTTGGAGGACGCGGCCCAGCGATTGAACGATGGATTGTTTTTGAGGGATGCTAATTATGATCAAAATGGAAAGAAACTATTATGCCAATTAAATTTGCTCACATTGAAAAAAGTTTTCTATATAGCAAATGTTAGTGAAGATGGATTTATTGAAAATCCCTATTTAGATCAAATTCGGGAATATTGCTCTTTAAATCAAGATACTGTGATACCGGTTTGTGCAAAAATAGAATCAGAACTTTCAGAGCTCAATAATGATGAAAAATTAGAGTTTTTATCGGACATGAAACTCTCTGAGCCAGGATTAAATAGAGTCACGAGAGCTGGATATAATCTTCTAGATTTGCATACTTATTTTACTGCTGGTAAGAAAGAAGTGAAAGCATGGACGATAGCAAGGGGCTTTACAGCCCCCAAAGCAGCAAGTGTGATTCATTCTGATTTTGAGCGAGGATTCATTTGTGCGGAAGTAATTAGCTATGAGGATTATGTTAATTGTGGCGGTGAATTAGAGGCAAAAGAAGCTGGTAAATTGCGATTAGAGGGTAAGGAATATATTGTGAAAGACGGTGATATAATACATTTTCGATTTAATGTTTGATTAGTATATTTTGCTAGTTAACAAGGCTTAAATCACCAGTTTTATACTTTTTTTGGCAAGGTAGCTCAGTTGGTTAGAGCACATCACTCATAATGATGGGGTCGGCAGTTCAAATCTGCCCCTTGCTACCATTTTGTGGCTCAAGTTAGGTATGCGCGGATGTTTCTCATAGCTAACTTAGCATCTATAACAATACAATGTGTGAGAAGTACTTTATTTAAAAAAATATTGTAAATCAATAGGTTAAAATATTTTTGAACTTTTTGTAAATCCTAAGCTCTAAAAGTTGTATTCAATTAAATAGCTGATAAAGCTTTATTCATTGAAACTCCCCTCCTTAGCCGGCACTTCAGTAACTGGAGTGTCGGTTTTTTTATAAAACAGTATGGTCGGAGTGAGAGGATTCGAACCTCCGACCCCTGCCTCCCGAAGGCAGTGCTCTACCAAGCTGAGCTACACTCCGATTTCTTTTAAGAAGAGTCTTAACACGCCTTCGGCACCAAATCTCTTAGTTAACCTATTGAAAAAAATAATCTATTCTCTTTTTTTATCTTGAAAGTAGACAAAATGTGCCTTATTTGAAGATAATGTTATATTATATCATATCATTTTAACTTTTAGATCTTAATTTTATGAATACAAATATTGATACTAAATTACCAGTTACAGTCTTGTCTGGATTTCTTGGGGCAGGAAAAACAACCGTTCTCAGTCACATCTTAAATAATAGGCAAGGAAAAAAAGTCGCTGTCATTGTTAATGATATGAGTGAGATAAATATTGATGCAGCTATAGTGCAAAATGATGTTTCTCTTAATCGTAGTGAGGAGAAATTAGTTGAAATGAGCAATGGTTGTATTTGTTGTACTCTTAGGGAAGATTTGCTTGATGAAGTTAATAAGCTTGCCAAAGAAGGACGTTTCGATTATTTGGTAGTTGAGTCGACAGGGATTTCTGAGCCTTTACCTGTAGCTGAGACTTTTACTTTTGCAGATGAGAATGGAGTTTCATTATCTGATGTAGCCAATCTCGATACGATGGTAACTGTAGTCGATGCAGTAAATTTTTTAAAGGATTATGACGAGGCACAATCCTTACAAGAGTCTGGAGAATCTCTTGGTGAAGAAGATGAAAGAAGTGTTGCTGATCTTCTCGTAGATCAAGTTGAATTTGCTGATGTCATACTCATCAGTAAAGTTGATTTAGTCAATCAAACTGAAATAGAGAGATTACAAGCGATTCTTAAAACACTGAATACGACTGCTAAAATTATTCCAATATCTCATGGAAATATTAATATTGATTCTGTCTTAAATACAGGCCTATTTAATTTTGATAAAGCTCAGCAAGCACCAGGCTGGCTAAAAGAAATGAGAGGTGAGCACGTACCAGAAACAGAAGAATACGGTATAGGTAGTTTCAGTTATTTAGCAAGACGTCCATTTCATCCTCAAAAATTTTTTCATTTTCTACATAATACAAAAAACTACGGCAAATTAATTCGATCAAAGGGATATTTTTGGTTGGCGACAAGACCAGAGTTTGCTGGGCAATGGAGTCAAGCTGGTGGAATTGCTAGGTACGGATTTGGGGGTATGTTTTGGAAAGCAGTTCCTAAAGAAAGATGGCCTACTGATAAAGATTACTTGGCGTCTATTGAAAAAGAGTGGGTTGAGCCGTTTGGTGATATGCGACAAGAATTAGTTTTTATTGGTCAAAATTTAAAGCAGGATGAAATGGTTGGCGCACTTAATGATTGCTTGTTGAGTGAAGATGAGCTTTTGCAAGGAAAGGCAGAATGGGTAAAGCTGCCTGATCCTTTTCCAGAGTGGCAGCAAGAATCCCAGTAGACAAAATCGTAGACAATTTGTGCCTCTTGACGAATAACTTGAGGAAGGTAAAGTATTGATGTTGCTTGTGTGTAGGTAAGCATTGGTGCCTTTAAAAGGAACGTTCAACAGAAAAGTCTGCAATTTCAGCTAAGGCTGCGCGGTATTTCGAATTTGGAAGAGCATTAAGAGACTCTTTTGCGATCTTTGCCTCTGCTTTTGCAAGGGACATTGTATACCTTATCGCATCTGTTGATTCGATAGCGCTGCGCACTTTATTGATGTCATTTTTGTTGCCATGTTTAATTACACTAACAAGAAGTTTTTTTATTTCGTCATCACCGACTTGCATTGCCCTTATTAGTGGCAACGTAGGCTTTCCTTCAGCTAAGTCATCGCCAACATTTTTATCCAAATCGCCATTAGACGGACCATAGTCCAAAGCATCATCAATTATCTGAAAAGCCATTCCTAAATGTCGACCATAGCTTGCTAATGCCGATTCTGTTGCTTCGCTTGTTGTATTTACGATTGCGCCTAACCGTGCCCCAGCCTCGAATAGAGTCGCCGTTTTTCTTAAAATCACCTCTCGGTAGCGATCCTCGGTAGTATCCGGATCGTTGCAATTGAGGAGCTGTAAAACTTCGCCCTCAGCAATTTTATTTGTTGCAGTTGAAAAAATATCCATAACTTTCATGTCATCAACCGTCACCATCATTTCAAAAGCCCTAGAATACAAGAAATCTCCAACTAATACGCTTGCAGCATTCCCCCATACTGCATTCGCTGTATCCCGACTTCTCCTCTGATCGGACCCATCTACAACATCATCATGAAGCAATGTTGCGGTATGAATAAATTCTACAATCGCGGCAAGATCAACATGACGGCTACCCTGATAGTTGAGCGCTCTTGCTGAGAGGAGAACAATAAGCGGCCGAAGACGCTTTCCTCCGCTCCCGACAATGTAATGCCCGACCTGATTAATGAGAGCAACATCCGATTTTAGACGACTAAGGATCAATTTATCGGTTGCCCTAAAATCAGCTTCTATTAACTTGCGAATTCCTTCTATATCCATGGTTCCAATGCTTTTAATTTGATTTTTTAAGACTTATAGCCAAAGATCCTAGAGGCGACCCCTTCCAGATGTCAAGAATAAGCTCTTTATTTTGCAGGAGAGGCAGTTGACGATCGCCTTGCAGCTATATAGACTTTCGCTTCTTTATTTTTAGATTTGAGAGATTTAGGCTAAAATGACCTAAACAAAAGATCGGGGACATAGAATGTACGCTGTAATCCAAACTGGCGGAAAACAATATAGAGTATCCGAGGGATCTATGCTTAGGGTTGAGAAGATCCAAGCTGACGAAGGTGCTAGCATTGAGTTGGATAAAGTCTTGATGGTTTCTGATGATAATGGCGTGCAAGTTGGTGACCCTTACTTAAACGGTGGGAAGGTAACCGCAACTGTGAAAGTTCATGGAAGAGGTAAGAAAGTTAATATTTTGAAATTTAAGCGCCGCAAGCATCACATGAAAAGACAAGGTCATCGACAAGCCTATACTGAGCTTGAAGTAACTGGAATAAGTTTAAAATGAGGATAAATTAAAATGGCACATAAAAAGGCAGGAGGTAGTTCAAGGAATGGGCGCGACTCAGAAAGCAAACGCTTGGGCGTGAAAAGATTCGGTGGAGAAAATGTCTTGGCTGGCAATATACTTATTAGGCAGAGGGGAACAAAAGTCCATGCTGGAAGAAACGTCGGGTGTGGCAGAGACCATACATTGTTTGCAATCGCAGATGGAGTCGTAAAATTTGAAACCCGAGGACCCAAGGGTCGGAAATTTATTAGTGTAGTTGCGGCCTGACTGCATCTTAATTTTAACCTTAAGGCCTCGTCAATTGACGGGGCTTTTTTGTTTTTATGGTATTGAAATATGAAATTCGTTGATGAAGCACACATCAAAGTCGAAGCCGGTAAGGGGGGCGATGGAGCAGCCTCTTTTTTACGTGAAAAATTTGTTCCTCGTGGTGGTCCTGATGGAGGCGATGGTGGCGATGGAGGCAGTGTATATCTAGTTGGTAATAATGGATTGAACACCCTAGTAGATTTTCGTCACAGAAGAAACTTCAAGGCTGAAAATGGACAGAATGGAATGGGTCGCCAAAAGTATGGTCGAAAAGGGCTGGATAAAGTTATCGAGGTACCGGTAGGAACGAGAGTAATTGAGAGTAATACTGGAGTTATGATAGGAGAAATAATAAAACACCATGAAAGGTTGCTTGTAGCAAAAGGCGGAACTCATGGGATTGGCAATGTCCACTTTAAGAGTAGCACCAATAGAACTCCTCGTCAGTCAACAATGGGCACATCCGGAGAATCAAAAGAGATTATTTTAGAGCTGATTGTGCTCGCAGACGTAGGGCTTCTGGGGCTGCCTAACGCCGGAAAATCAAGTCTTATTAATGTAATATCAAAAGCAAAACCTAAGATAGCTGATTACCCTTTTACTACTTTGTACCCAAATCTTGGTGTAGTTGGCACGGGGTCTGATAATAGTTTTGTGGTTGCAGATATTCCGGGAATAATAAAAGGAGCATCGCAAGGCGCCGGACTAGGATTGCAATTTTTAAAACACTTATCTCGAACAAGGCTTTTACTTCATTTAGTCGATATTGCGCCTATCGATGAGGCGGTTGATTTGCCGAGTCAAATCGTTGATATTGTTGATGAGCTAGAAAAATTTGATAAAGTTTTAGCTAATCAGGAAAGATGGCTTGTCCTTACAAAGAAAGATCTTCTTGCTGAGGAGGATTTGGCTAAGCTAAGGCAACGAATCATAAAAGAACTTAATTGGGAAAAACCAATATTTGCAATATCATCAATTTCCCGTGAGGGGCTGACAACTTTACAAAATGCGGTGATGAAGTATTTACATGAAGAGTATAAAGAAAATAATCAAAACCAAAACTCTGAAAAAAGTAAAACTTATAATCCAATATAATTAGAGATATGAAAAATTATTCTGATATTAAATCGACGCGCAGATGGATAATAAAAATTGGCAGCTCTTTAATTACAAAGAATGGCAAGGGCCTCGATGTCGATCGTCTACAATCCTGGACAAACCAAATTGCTGATATGAGAGATAAAGGCATTGAGATAATATTAGTATCGTCCGGAGCTGTAGCAGAGGGAATGAATCGTATTGGTATGAAGGCAAGGCCAACCGCTCTTCATGAGCTTCAAGCAGCAGCTGCTATCGGACAGATGGGTTTAATTCATGCTTGGGAAGACTCATTTAATATAAAAGGCATGCAAACTGCGCAAATTTTACTTACTCACGAGGATTTCTCAAATCGCCAAAGATATTTGAATGTAAAAGGTACTCTCAAATTACTTATCAAACAGGGAGTGATCCCTATTGTTAATGAAAACGATGTTGTCGCAAATGAGGAGCTTCGTGTTGGTGATAATGACTCATTGGCCGCCCTGGTAGCCAATTTGATTGAGGCTGATCTTATGATCTTGCTGACAGACCAAAGGGGCCTTTATAAGATAGATCCGCGACTTGATCCTCAGGCAGAGTTAGTCGAAGTAGCAGACTTAGATAACCCTGAGCTGGATAAGATGGCTGGTAAAAGTAAAGGTAAGATTGGTAGTGGCGGTATGTTTACAAAACTAAAAGCGGCACGTCTGGCAGAGAGATCTGGGGCCGCGACTTTGATTGGCCCTGGTGATTTGGATAATATTCTTAATAAAGTTGCCAACGGAGAGAGTGTCGGTACTTTGTTGCTACCAAAACAAGAACCTGAAACAGCCAGAAAAAATTGGCTAGCCGGACAATTGCAAATAAAAGGAAAATTACAGCTTGATTATGGGGCAGTTGAAGTACTTTTGCAGTCAGGTGGAAGCTTATTAGCCGTAGGAATAAAAAATGTCGAAGGAAGCTTTCTTAGGGGAGAATTAGTTTCTTGTGTGGATGAAAACAATAAAGAAGTCGCCAGAGGCTTAGTAAATTATTCAGCAAAGGAGGCTAGACTTTTGAAAGGATGTGCATCGAGCGAAATAGAATTAATCTTAGGCTATGTTAATGAGAAGGAATTAATACATCGGGACAATTTAGTCTTATTTTGAGACGCTTTAAATAAAGCGACTGTAAGGTTTGTATGTTATAGAGATTTTATCTGAGCATTTAATCTACTTTTATGTCTAGAGGCTTTATTTTTGTGTATTAATCCATGATTAGCCGCTCGATCTAGTAATGGCATTGCGGTTTTGAAAGCCTTCTCTGCTTCCTCGCGATTTCCTGCACTAATTGCCGAGATCACTTTTTTCAACTCCGTTCGCATCATACTTCTGCGACTAGCATTATGTTGACGACGTTTTTCAGTTTGCCTAGCTCGCTTTCGAGCCTGAGATGAATTTGCCAAGATACTGTCCTTTTAGCTATAAATTAAAAAGAATCGGGATTATCCAACCGCATTGGAGGGCTGTCAAGTTGAAAACTTATTGTTTAGTAAAGCGATTTTTTATATTGAGAAGTATACTAAGGCCTTATTGCTAATAAAAGGGGAAATAAACTGACTTTACCTGGCTCTTTGTCTATTGTTGGCTCAATAACTTTTTTATCTCGTATATTTGGTTTTATGAGAGATCTTGTATTGGCCCATGTATTTGGTGCCAATGCCCTTACTGATGCATTTTTCGTAGCTTTTAAAATCCCTAATTTTTTACGAAGATTATTTGGTGAGGGGGCATTTGCCACAGCCTTTGTCCCAATACTGACCGAATTCAAGAGCAAAGAAGATGAAAACGATTTAAAAAATTTTATTAATAGCGTCGCTGGAACGCTCGGCCTCATTCTTTTAATGGTTTCAATCCTTGGAATGATAATCGCTCCATTGATAATATCACTGTTTGCTTTTGGTTGGGTAATTGATCAAGAACATGAGAAGCTCGAATTAGCATCAAACATGTTAACGATTACATTTCCATATTTATTCTTTATTTCCTTGACTGCTTTTGCAGGAGGCATAATGAATGCATATGGAAGATTTGCCATCCCAGCCTTTACGCCTATTATCTTAAATATTTCATTAATAGGGTGTGCACTATGGTTAAGTGAACAACTGAACGAACCTATTTTTGCCCTAGCCTGGGGAGTTTTAATTGCTGGTTTTGCACAATTCTTTTTTCAGTTTCCATTTTTAGGTAGACTAAATTTAATACCTAAACCAAAAGTTGATTTTAAAAATGATGGAGTTCGTAAAATCTTCAAGCTCATGGTCCCGGCGTTGTTTGCGATTTCAGTAACCCAAATAAATTTACTTATAGATTTAATTTTAGCTTCTTTTTTAATTACAGGCAGCATATCCTGGCTATACTACTCTGACCGTTTAATGGAATTTCCTCTTGGAATTTTAGGCGTTGCGCTTGCAACTGTATTACTGCCCAGATTATCCCATGAAAATGCTGAGAGTAATCCTAATAATTTCAAAAAGACCTTAGATTGGGGAATAAAAATGGCTCTAGTTTTTGGGCTACCCTCTGCAATTGGCCTAGCTATTTTATCTGGACCAATGATTTCAACTTTATTTCTTTCTGAAGTTTTTACTTCTAATGATGTCAAAATGGCTCAATTAAGTTTGATAGCATATTCTAGTGGATTGTTTGGCTTTATTTTAGTAAAGGTGCTCAGCCCTGCTTACTATGCAAAGCAAGACACAAAAACACCAGTTAAGATAGCCATTATAGCCATGCTTACCAACATAGTCCTTAATTTTATTTTTATTGTTCCCTTGCAGCATGCAGGCTTGGCGCTAGCAACAAGTTTAGCGGCTTATGTTAATGCCTTTTTATTATGGCTAGGTTTGAGAAAATTAAATCTATGTGAATGGGATAAGAAATTCATAAAACTTATAATTCATATTTGCATTGCATCGTCCTTAATGGGACTTCTATTATTTTTCATTTCTCCTGATCTAGTAATTTGGCTACAAAAAGATTTGAGTGAAAAAATATTCCTTTTAATTGGGTTAATAATACTGGGAATATTAAGTTATTTTTTTATTTTATTACTACTAGGTTGGCGCCTAAAGAATTTTTTTTATAGGATAGATAAGTAGTCATGGCGCGTTTCTTAGTAATCAGTTTATTTGTGGTGGTATTTGATCAGTATACAAAAATTTGGATTATTTCGAATTTTCAGGAATATGAAGTATTGCAAATATTGCCGATATTTAATTTAACTTTAGTATTTAATTCAGGAGCGGCATTCAGCTTTTTAGCTGATGCTGGGGGGTGGCAAGTATATTTTCTCTCATTTATTTCGATCGTAGTATCATGCATTTTGCTTTTTTGGCTACTTAAATTAGAAAAGGAAGATATTAAACAGGCTATCGGGATATCTTTGATACTGGGGGGCGCTGTCGGAAACCTTATCGATCGCTTGTTTTATGGTAAAGTCACGGATTTCCTTCAGTGGCATTGGGGTCAATATTACTTCCCATCCTTTAATATCGCTGATAGTGCCATAACCTTGGGCGTGATTTTTCTTATTTTGGATATTTTTCTTACATCTGACCAGAAAAAATAGTATGAAAGAAAAGGAGCACCTTAATTGTGTTCCTTATATAATTAAATATTTAAGGATTTGAGTTCATAAAGTGCTTGTAATACGAGGAAAACATAATCTTAAGAAACAGCATCGCGGTTGCGTTGCCACCATAGGTAATTTTGATGGAGTCCATTTAGGCCATCAATCTGTATTGAATGCGCTCAAAATAAGAGCCAAAGAGCTTAATTTGCCCTCTGTGCTCATAACCTTTGAGCCTCAACCTCTGGAATATTTTAAGTTAAACGAGGCACCTGCGCGACTTACTAGAGTTAAGGAGAAATTGGAATTACTTCGTGGCTTTGGTCTAAATCGAGTGCTTTTGTTAAAATTTAATAAAGACCTAGCTTTTATGGAACCAGAAAACTTTATAAAAGAAATTCTAATTGCTGGATTAGATATAAAGCATCTATATGTTGGAGATGATTTTCATTTTGGTAAAAATCGAGCAGGAGATTTTGATCTTCTAAAACAGTTTGGCTCAAGGCATGGATTTTTCGTTGAAAATTTAGCGACCATCAGCGATCAACAGGGACGCATAAGTAGCACGCGCATTAGAAAGGAGCTTTCTTCGGGTAATTTTGACGTAGCCTCAAAATGTTTAGGTAGAAGCTACAGTATGAGCGGCAAAGTTGAACATGGATATAAGAATGGAAGAGCTATCGGGTTTCCAACAATTAACATTAGACTTGCTAGGCTCAAAAGTCCTCTATTCGGGGTTTTTGCGGTATTTGTCAATGGCTTGGATGAAGAGCCTGTCAGCGGGGTAGCCAGTATAGGAAATAGACCAATTTTAAATGAGGACGATCGGGTAATCCTTGAGGTGCATTTATTTAATTTTCAAAAAGACGTGTATGGAAAAAATGTTTCTGTGAGATTCATTGAAAAATTAAGGGATCAAATGCCATATGATTCATTTGATGCTCTTCAAGAACAAATTAGCATTGATGCAAAAAATGCAATCTTTGCCTGTAAAAATTATTTGAAAAGTGCGAATTAAGACATGACTGAGTATAAAGATACATTAAATCTCCCAAAAACAGATTTTCCAATGAAAGCTAATCTGGCAAAGCGAGAGCAAGAGCTTTTAAAGTCATGGGAGGACAATGGGCTGTATGAAAAAATTCGGAAAATTTGCGCAGGCCGAGAAAAATTTATTTTGCATGATGGGCCGCCATATGCGAACGGTGACATTCATATAGGCCATGCGGTTAATAAAATTTTAAAAGATATTATTCTTAAAAGTCGCACACTGGATGGGTTTGATGCCCCATATGTACCGGGCTGGGATTGTCACGGACTACCAATTGAATTAAAGGTTGAAAAGAAAGTTGGCAAGCCAGGGCAAAAGCTTAACTCTTCTGAATTTCGTGATGCATGTCGAAAATATGCTTTGAAGCAAATTGATAAACAGCGTAATGATTTCAAACGTTTGGGTGTTTTAGGAGAATGGAAAACCCCCTATTTAACTATGAATTTTCAGCAAGAGGCAGATATAGTTCGATCTCTTGGGAAAATTTTAAAGAACAACCATATAGAAAAAGGTTCAAAGCCAGTACATTGGTGTATCGATTGTGGCTCTGCATTAGCCGAAGCGGAGGTGGAGTACCAAGATAAAAACTCCCATGCAATTGATGTCAGGTTTACACTTAGCGAACCAACTAGGCTATCAGAATATATTGGTGAATGTAGTATAGAGGGGCCCATTTCAATAATAATTTGGACAACAACACCATGGACTATACCTGCAAATGAAGCAGTGTCTCTTAATCCAGATCTAACATATGCTCTTATTCAAGCTGATGGTGAAAAAATCATCCTAGCAGAGGGCCTGCTCGATGAGACTATTCAAAGGTGCGCCTTGGAAGATGTAAGTATCATTAAAAAATTTAGCGGAAAACAGCTTGAGTTTATTTCCTTGAGGCATCCATTATTCGACAAAGATGTACCTGTGATTTTAGGAAAGCATGTCACTTTAGATGCTGGAACAGGATGTGTTCACACAGCCCCAGCTCATGGAATAGATGATTTTAATATTGGTAAAAAATATCAATTACCAGTTCGGAGTCCATTAGGGGATGATGGTTGTTTCAGTAAGAATTCGGAATTTTCTCCCGGCCAGCACGTAACTCAAGTTGATGAACTGGTGATTAAAGCTCTAAAGGATCAAAAAAAATTATTTAATCACACTAAGTTTAATCATAGTTATCCTGTTTGCTGGAGACACAAGACACCCATTATATTTCGTGCAACGCCTCAATGGTTTATTAGCATGGATTCGGAAAAATTACGGAAAAAAGCACAGAAAGAGATCGAAAAAATAAACTGGCTTCCAGGCTGGGGTAAAGCTCGCATCAATAACATGATCGTTAATAGACCAGATTGGTGTATTTCGAGACAGCGAACATGGGGCGTCCCTATAACCTTTTTTATTCATAAAGATTCAGGTGAAATTCATCCAAAAATGGAAATATACCTGGAAAAAGTTGCTAACCATATCGAGAAAAGAGGAATTCAGGCATGGTTTGATTTAAACATAGAAGATTTACTAGGCAATGATGCTCCTAATTACCGGAAAGTCACAGATACTTTAGATGTCTGGTTCGATTCTGGCGTCACTCATGATTGTGTATTGGAACAAAGGGAAGAATTAGAATTTCCTGCAGATCTATATTTAGAAGGATCTGATCAACATAGAGGCTGGTTTCAATCATCCCTTCTTGCTTCAATAGCAATGAAAAATTGCGCGCCATATAAATCGTGCTTGACCCATGGATTTACCGTAGATGAAAATGGTAAGAAGATGTCAAAGTCATTAGGCAATGTAATTAGCCCTCAGAAAGTTATGAATTCTTTAGGCGCAGATATTATTAGACTTTGGGTAGCTGCTACAGACTATCGTTCAGAGATGACAGTGTCCGATGAAATTCTAAAAAGGACCTCAGACGCTTATCGTAGAATGCGAAACACAATAAGATTTTTATTATCTAATTTGAATGGCTTTAATCCATCTGAAAATTTAATAGTAAATCAAGACATGATTTTACTAGATCGATGGGTTCTCGATAGGGCTTACTCAATCCAAGAAGAGATTAAAGTTGCTTATGAAGAATATAACTTTCACCTTGTTTACCAAAAAGTACTTAATTTTTGTGTAGCTGACTTAGGTGGCTTTTATTTAGATGTGATTAAAGATCGTCAGTATACGATGGGGGCGAATAGCCTTGGTCGTCGATCTTGTCAAAGTGCTATGTATCATATCGCTGAGGCAATGATACGCTGGCTAGCTCCAATAATAAGCTTTACTGCAGATGAAGCATGGGGATATCTACCAGGCAAACATTCTGAGTCAGTGTTTCTAGAAACTTGGTATGAAAATTTAGAGCCACTAACAGATCAAGTTATTGATAAAAGTGATTGGGATGCAATTTACCTTGTTAGATCCAATGTAAGTAAGTACCTTGAAAAAATGCGAAAAGACGGAGTTATTGGCTCTTCATTAAATGCAGAGGTTGATTTACTGTGCAATAAAAATTTATTCTTTCACTTAGATAAATTCAAAGATGAATTGAGATTTGTTTTAATCACCTCAGATGTAAGATTGCATAAAGAAGAAAATCAAGTGGAAATAGAAAAGTACTCAGATACTGATATGCCAGGGCTAAGGATCTCCGCTTTTCCTAGTAAAGAGAAAAAATGTTCTCGATGCTGGCACCATAGAAAAGATGTTGGTTTAAACGACGAATTTCCTGAAATTTGCGGCAGATGTATAGAAAATTTAAGCGGTAAAGGTGAGTCGCGTCAATTTACTTAATTAATTTCCTTAAAATTTAATATAGGGACCTTGAATGGATGAATTGCCTAATCTTTTTTGGCATAGGTATAAAGTCAAAAAAAGTGATAGAGAATTAAATAATGGGCATCGATCTTCAGTCGTATGGTTTACTGGGCTATCTGCATCTGGTAAATCTTCTTTAGCGTTGGCAGTTGAAGAAAAGTTGCATAAATTGGGCTGTCAAGCTTATGTCCTTGATGGTGATAATGTTCGCCATGGCTTATGCTCCGATTTAGGTTTCAGTAAGGAGGATAGGAGCGAGAATTTACGTAGGATTGGGGAAACTGCAAAATTAATGTCCGAGGCTGGCATAATAGTCTTGACAGCTTTTATTTCTCCATTCCAAAAAGATAGAGAGTATGTGAGGAACTTATTTCCTCAAGGTGATTTTTTAGAAATTTACTGTGATGCGAGTTTAGATGTATGCGAAAAGAGAGATCCAAAAGGCTTATACAAAAAAGCTAGAATAGGAGAGATAGCGGATTTTACCGGAATTTCTTCTCCCTACGAAATCCCTACTAATCCTCAATTAATTTGTAATACCGGAGAAGATTCTGTCGATTTAAACTCCGATAAAGTTTTAGAAATATTGAGAGAGAAGAAAGTAATTAATTGATCGTTAGATATTGTGTACATATTTTTGAAAGTGCTTTTGGTAAATCCGGACCCGGACGACTGAGATCAGATAAAATATTTTCTTCATTCATATTTTCTTTTTCATATGTAGAAATAGTGAGAATGTCACCTTTTGAGACTAGCGCTTCTCTTTCTATAAAAAAAGTTCCTTTATTTATTTTTTTGAAAGTATTTTTTACTCCAATTTTCTCTATTGCGTCATTGATCCAATGTTTTCCTCCTAAGGCTATAGCGGGTTTGCCCCAGATTTTTATAAGCGCTTCCTGATTAGATTTTTCTGAGCAGGAATTTCTTATATCATTCAAAAATTGTATTTTCATTTTTTCACCATCTTTTTTTTGGCCTATGAGATTTGCAATTTCTACGAAACTTTCTGCTATCTCATCAATGTTTTTTGGGTCACTTTTAAATAACGGTATTTTCTGAGATTCGATCCAATATAAGTCAGATGCTTTGTTACCAGATGTCCAAGCTAAAACTAAATCTGGTTGGAGCGCTAAGAGTAACTCTCTATCAATACCCCCCAGAACTTTAATGATGGTTGTATGAGATGGTAATTTTTTCGTATATGATGGTGTGGCAATAAGCTGCTTGCCTCCATTTATCGATAATAAAATTTCAGTTAAGTGGGGAGCTAGCGTAATAACTCTCTGATATGAAAGAGCGATGCTTTCTATTTTTTCTTTTTCCGCCTGTGAGCTAGCACTTGCTGTAAGAAATAACAATATAAAATAAAAGAAAAAAGAGGGTATCTTTTGTTTCATAATTTTTCAAACAAGGATAATATGCCCACAAAGAAAATCCATAGAGTAAGATTTCTCCAGATCATAGAAATCGCAGTATCTAATTGATAATGTTTATTTTTTTCAATTGATTGGTGAGAGGCTGCATACCCAGCATTAATTAAAAAATTTTTATCATCTGGTAGATCGGTTTTTGTACTTTGCTCTCCTAGATTTTTCCAAACTTCTATGACTGAGTCAAAATTCCCAATTACGGCATAACCGATTACAGTTACTCTAGCAGGAACCCAGTTCAGGATATAAAAGACTGACGCCAATAATTTATATATTTTTGATTCACAGTCAGTCTTTTCTGTTTCTTGATAAATTATCTCAATGAATCGATAGACCATTGCACCAGCTATGCCAATTATAAGGAACCAGAATATTGGTGCAATCAATCGATGACATATGCTCCAAAAAATTCCATCTATAATGGCTCTGTCATAGTTATCTGAATATATTACGTCATTAAATTTATGGGCAATTTTCTCGATCTTTTGTTGATCACCCGACTCTTTAGCATCCATATAGCGATTGATATCTCGACCCAATTCGCTGGGCCCAAGACAAAAAATTAGTAAGAGGCAACTTATTATCACTTCAATTATCGAACCAAAGATTGGTAGTAAAAATGATTGAAGAAATATGACTAAAAAAATAAAAGGTAAAAGCAAAACAGCTAATAGTATATATGGGTTACTAATTTTCAATTGATTATAAAATAAATCATTATATCTAGAAAATATTGGATATTCTCTATAGGGAGAAATATCCCAAAATACTTTATCCACAAACATAGCTGTTAAAATAATAAAAAAATTCACAATAAATATTTTTTCTCAAAGCTTAATATTGCTTTTATATTTATCCCAATCAAAAAAAGGACCAGGATCAGTCTTTCGATTCGGTGAGACTTTATCATGTCCAATAATACGATCAAGTGTAATTAATGGGAAATATTTACAAATACTTTTTGTGAGTTTCATAAGACTCTTATATTGATCATCTTCAAAGTAATCAGTTTCCGTGCCTTCTAATTCTATGCCCACAGAATAGTCATTGCAGTCGTTTTTTCCAGCAAAACTCGAGTCTCCCGCATGCCAGGCTCTTTTATTAAGCGCTACGAATTGTTGAGTGTACCCATTTCTTCGAATTAAAAAATGTGAAGAAACCTTTAAATCTCTCAAATTTTTGAAGTAAGGGTGCTTCTCAAAATCAAGTTTATTTTGAAAAAATTTTTCAATAGAGTCACCTTCAAAGACACCAGGAGGAAGGCTGATACAATGTATAACGATTAAGTCAACCAACTGGTTTAAAGGCCTAGAATTGAAATTTGGCGATGGTGTATGGGCTGCCTCTTTAAGCCAAATATCAGTAGCCATTATTATTTTTCCTCAAAAATATTTTTGTAGAAACAGCATGTGTTACTTGAAATCTAAGTTTTTAGGTAAAAACATCAATTATTTTTAAATTCTCATAAATATATGTATCGTTGCAAGTGGTTTTTTACTAAAATTTAAATAATCCAGTGATTTGAATGCTCCATTAATTTTCAAGTCAGCCCATGGAGATTGTGTGATTTTTTTACTTACCTCCCAATGGGAGTTTTATTTTTTTAAGGAATTACTATGACTGAGATAATTACAGATTCCGGTATGAAATATGAGGATCTTATCGAGGGGTCAGGCCCTACCGCAGAGGCCGGCCAAGATGTTTCCGTTCATTATACCGGTTGGCTAACAGATGGAAGTAAATTTGATTCAAGTAAGGATCGAAATTCGCCTTTTCAATTTTCACTGGGCCAAGGAATGGTTATAAAAGGTTGGGATGAAGGCGTTCAGGGGATGAAAGTCGGAGGAAAAAGAAAGCTTACAATTCCCTCACAACTTGGCTATGGGCCCAGTGGAGCTGGTGGAGTGATCCCGCCAAATGCAACTTTAATTTTTGAAGTGGAATTGCTTGAGATCCTTTGATGGTTGAATCTAGGTCAGAAAGGCTTATAAAACAAGTTGAGCAAGCTTTGAACGAGGATATAGGGAGCGGCGATCTAACTTCTGATCTAATAAATAGAGATCATTTGTCGAAAGGATTCATTATCGCGCGAGAGCCAGGAACTCTTTGTGGCATTGAATGGTTCGATGAGGTATTCAAGCAAGTTGATTCCTCCATTCAGGTAAGATGGTTGTTGAGTGATGGGGATTCTTTTTATGCCGATGAAAGAATTTGTGATATGTCAGGGCACTCTCGGTCGATCCTAACAGCCGAGAGAACGGCGTTAAACTTTTTGCAAACATTATCTGGCATAGCAAGCTTAACAAAAAAGTATGTAAATGCTGTAGAGGGCACTGGTGTCACCATCTTAGATACGAGAAAAACTATTCCTGGTTTACGACTGGCTCAAAAGTATGCTGTTAGATGCGGGGGCGCAAGTAACCATAGAATCGGTCTCTATGATGCTATCCTTGTTAAGGAAAACCATATAAACGCATCAGGCTCTCTAGAAAAAACATTAAATGGCTTAAAAAAAATAATCGGTAAGAAGGATATAAAAATCGAAGTAGAAGTTGAAAATATTCCTCAGCTTGAGAGTGCTTTGAAAGATGGGATTAAAAATATTTTATTGGATAATTTTTCTCTGAGTGAACTCTATGAAGCAGTTAAAATAAATAAGAGAAGAGCGAATTTGGAAGCTTCAGGTAATATTAGCCTGAAAAATGTTCGTGAAATTGCTGAAACTGGTATTGACCAGATTTCAATTGGCGCTTTGACAAAAAATTTACTGACTATTGATTTTTCAATGCTTTTCGAAAAAAATTAGAGGAATTATTTGTGATTATAGAAAAAAATAATGTTATTTCATTGAATTTTGCTTTGTATGATGGAGAAGGTAAATTGATCGACTCATCGAATGATGAGAATTTACTTGTTTATTTACATGGTGCTGAGGAGCTATTACCCGCTCTCGAGGCTGCTTTAGATGGACATGATATAGGTGATGCGATAAAGGTAGAACTAAAAGCAGAAGAGGCATTTGGCCATCGTGATGAAAAGTTAGTTGAGCGAATTTCAAGAGAGAATTTTCCGGGAGTTGAAGATATTCAGCTTGGTATGAAATTTGAAACAGAAATGGATGATAATTCGATAATGGTGGTTGAAGTTGTAAAGGTAGAAAACGAGTGGATCACTATCGATGGAAATCATGAGTTAGCTGGAAAAAATCTTAAATTTGAATTGCAAGTTGCAGATATTAGGGCTGCAACTGAAGAAGAGCTTCTTCATCGTCATGCGCATGGCAGCGCTGGATATCAAAATTAAATTTTTAAGAGAATTTTTCTTTTAGAAAATTTATTATATCTTCTGATTCATACATCCACCTTGTTATTCCATCCTCGTTTATGGCTAGGCAAGGTACTTTGAAGGTACCACCATGCTTTATTAAATCGTCTTTATGAGTAGGGTTGCGTTTTACATCTCTCATTTCAATATTCAACCCTAAACAGTGAATAGCCCGACGAGTCTTTACGCAAAATGGACATCTATGCATTTGATATAGCTTAAGACTCTGT
>CEVE01052089.1_pt1 | contig 22805 bp, 30 predicted proteins | sample 356431 | NCBI WGS metagenome assembly CEVE01 (sample SAMEA2622764, study PRJEB7988) | marine metagenome | isolation source: saline water (ENVO:00002010), including
GTCACAACGCAGCAGAATTTCGACTTTCATATTTTCCCATCCATACTTTCCTATGGACCTCTTTAGGATAGTGCAATTACTTGCTTTGCTGCGGTGCTGCTTCATCCGACCTGCTAGTTTATGCATTTTTAACGAAAGTGACACCCTTCCTCCTTTTGTCGTCAATTTTGCGTTTACACTGGTCAGGTGCTGGCCAATGTAAGCTTTTCCATTTGGCGCTGTGATCTTGTAGATGACCCCGCAGATGCCGTTTATCATGGTGTAATTCAAATTTGACGAGGTTGTTGTCTTTAAATGTATTGCACTGTTTTTGTTTCGTACCCGGAAAGAAACACGAATACCCCCAGCTGACACGCAAGTACGTCACCATAACCCTAGTCCTGCTCACTAACTACATCTGTGACGACGACGAGTTGCCGAACATGGCTTTGAGAACTGGATGGACTTTAACCCCGTTCTGCATCTGCTTCTCAGCCCTTTCGTCTGCCTCTTTCCATATCATCATATTGTCGTGCTTGCTCTTCTCTTTGTCAGCTAACATTTGCGCAAGGTCGACAACTGCACCAGATGGCGTCGATCCCTCAGACTCGTTGTCAGACTTGTTGGCAGACTTGTTGGCAGACTTCTTGCGCTTAGGCTTCGAGTTCTTGTACTTCGACCTGTGCATACGCTCCCACTGGCAAGTCTCCACATTGTATACCTGCTCAGGCTGAGGCCGAGGCCGCCCCATCCTCGCTTGCTGGGGATCGCTTGCTGGGTAGGGTGTTATTTGACGTGATCAATTTGTGACTACCACAAGGGACAGGTACTGGCCACCACCACCCCTGCTCACTAACTACATAAGCAGCTGCAAGTCACCACTTTCAATTGACATGCTCGATGGCGGAAGAATCGATGGCGGAGGGCTCGATGGCGGAGGGCCCTCTGATGGCGGAGGGCCCGATGTATGGAGAAGTTTGTTGAGACGGCCAAGTTCCTCGATGTCCTTATCTCTTTGTGCTTTGTGGTCTTTTTCTTCTTCTTTACACTTTTCAAGTGCAGCTTGTAATCTATTGTTTTCGACTTTTTCGAGATGATAAAACACTATTCCAATAATAAGACAGGAGAACAACAGAAAAAAACTTCCTGCGAGTCCAAGAATGGCAGGAGGTGTCGTGGTTTGTGTCATATTGATATAATAAAGACAGAAAGATTTTTTAAGCAAATAATTTTTTAGGATTTTTCTTTTTGTTTATGATTGTATTTATTGCAGTTATGACGTCATTTGTGACGTCAGAAATATTTTGGGATGCGTCTATAATTGTGGTGTGTTCATTTTCTGTGAATCCGAGCCATTGTTCGTAAGCGTTATTGATATTGTTTATGTATTCTTGAGAGACTGAAGTTTCAGATGTCCTTGATCTTCTGGTGGTTCTCGAGAATGAAATGTGTGGTGGTACCCTTAGGTAAATTCTGTGTGTCTCTATTGAGTATTTTGTCCGAAGAACATTGTTTAGATTGTTGTATGAGTATTGAAGGATGTTCAAGCTATTATTATCTGTTACGTTGCACTTTGAAAAGACTTGAAATGTAGTATCCATGCTTCTCTCTTGCAATAATACGTCAGTGTTTGCTAGCTGTTTGTATGTTGTGTGGAACATACTGGAGAGGACAGCATGCTGGAATTCAGGATGAGAAATTTTTCCAGTGTACATGCCTTCTAAGAATCCGTTTGTATCCCAGTCATGAACTGGCTCCCATGCATATGCGATTCCTGAATCAATTCCAAAATATTCATACACATTTGATAATATTGTAGATTTTCCCACACCTAAGTTCCCTTCAAGTGTAATGTGTATTTTATGCATGTGTTTATTTGTGTATAAAAAATATTTTTTTAAACTTTAGTATGTTTTTAGCCTGGTTAGCTCAAGAGATTTTCTCGTTTACAATGATGAAACGTGTTTATCTTCATATGGAAAAGTTTCATGAACCATTGAATCTTTTGCATACTGGTGTGTCATTTTCAGACAACTTCGGAAAAAATGTTAGATACGATTTCAGACCGTTTGGCAGTGGCAGTACATATGAAACAAGTGCAAGTGATAGAGTTGACTTTGAACGTCTTTTTCCGATTGCGGCCACACAAGAGTTTCTGACACAAGACTTTTGTGATGATTTCCGTCGTTACAGAAAAGAATTAGATACAAAAACAATATTATGGGGAGTAACAAACAAGACATGGAAAGAGATTGGTGAGTTTGAGCTTGAATATTTGTGTGCCAGGAAGTATATTCTTGGTATTTACGACTGCAGACACTATACCAGAGAGTTTACACTTTGGAGTTGTAACAACGCAACACCAGTTTGGAACTTGAACGCGCTGTGGGAACGCATTTGAATGTGTCGTAAGTTGGTTCAGGCAACTGAGGTGATATGCAATTGACCTGGATAATCCTTTTGGAGTTGATCGATTTCCTCCATTTCACACTGGAAAACACCGCAGCGGACGTTCATTGAGGTTGCAAGAAGTTCTTTGATCATGTCAACCTGTAATCTGTCTATCTTCCAAGTGCAATTTTTACAACAGAAATGACTGGAAGTGATACCACAAATAAATAATTGAACCATCGAGCATGTTGATGGTGGTGAACAGCAAAATTTGATGAGATTGCACAGTTCGACATTTGGCAGCGCACTATTCATTAAATATCGAATCGCATGTTCGGTTTCATTGTTGATTGCGACAAAGGAATCATTTGTGTTAATAATAGTAATGGAATTTGAAATTTGTGGTACATACATCATAATTGATGCGAGATCTGTGACATCACCACGAAGGTATAAATTTTCGACAGTCCAGCAGCGGCAATTCAATGCGATTAAGATAAGATCAAGACAGCAACCTTCGGCATCAATTTTTAAAGTTTTTAGATCCATGTAGTGAAAGTTGAGCTCTGTCATTGTGAATTTGCGTTCGTCTACGACTTTCAGTGTAAGATACTGGATAGAACGGTAGTTAAACACATCAAGAGTATTCAAAAACCCTGTCATGACTCGTGGTTTGGTAATGTCCCAATTGAGAGTTAAGGCTTCGGGCCATCGTCGTAAAAGTTTATGCATAGTAGAAATATCAAGTGATTTCTTGCCGCATATGTAGGGCAAGTGTTTCACGCAATGACATTTATCAACAACATACTGCACGCAATTTACTGATATTGTATCACTGATGACGTCAATATTTCGCATGAAGAATTCGACGTGAGCTAGTAAATTTTTGTCTACACCGGCGCATGTTGCAATTTGTGTAAATGTAAGTGACGAAAATATCAAAGAAGACATTTCGAAAGGTAGTAATGCAAAGTTTTGATACTCTGATGTCTCACAACTGGCAGATGGTTGGCAAGCGTCACTGAGTGTCTTACTGCGCGTCTTACTGCGCGTCTTCATGCGACTCGAGACACTTCGCTTTTTTTTTATTTGCTACCTTTAATATGAAAGTTGATTTGAAAGATGGTATTCATGCTCAAGAAGTATTATATCTTTTGTGTCAAAGTTTTCTGATAATGATTATTTCGTTCATCCACCCCTGGCTGGCTCCGAACGTGAACGAAAGAGTCAAAAAAAAGATACGCAATAATCCTGTTATGACATATTTATTTGTATTTGCTCTAGCTTTCACAGCAACTGGTGGTCATGTGTTGCAATCTGTTTTGATTGGATTTATATTCTTTTATATGAAGACCTTTTTATTGAAATTATACCTAAAATGAACATTGTGGCATGATTGCATGGCGGATCATTCGTAACTTAACGTTCTTCAATACTTTGTTATATTTGACAGCGGTTTCACATTCTTGCCTCAAGATTGAGTCTTTATCCAAGCTTTGGATAAATTCAACAGTTTCTTTATAACCAAGCTGACTCTGGATTCGCTCAATTTTTTCAGACACATTACTCAGATATTGTTTCATTTCCTTCACCCGTGGCATATCAGTTGTTTTGTATTCGACACAAGCTTTTGGTTATTTTTAAGTTAACCTAAACCGACCATCTACGCCAAACCGACCATCTACGCCAAACCGACCATCTACGCCAAACCGACCATCTACGCCAAACAGGCCATCTACGCCATGACAAACCAGGTGCGTAGAATGGCACCCGAGCCACCCGAGCAGAGAGCTAGAGAAGCTCGCATATTTGCGGATGGTTTTTATGCGAAACTTATGGAAGAGGGCAGGCTCAAGAAACCAGAGGGGGTGGTGCAGGGTGTTATGTCGCTGCCCAGACAACCAGCACTATCCATCACCGACTGGAAAAATGATCAACGCGTGTACATGTTCAAACGCCTGAAGCGGCTCGTCAAATCACTGAGTGCAGACGACTTGAGTTACATGCACCAGAATGCTTCGAGAGCTTTGAGCGAATCGTACATTGAAAACAGCTTGCGACGTTTTGAGGCATTGGACTTAAATGCTAAAACATTGCCATGACCCTTGGTTTCACGTTAGTTTCGTGGTTGGAAGTAATGCTCATTTTGAGCCCAGACGCATCGATCTCTGACGAGCAATAATCCTTACACATTTGAACTTGTCCTCGTACAATCGTTCTTCGTCCTTCAGTGGTTACGCAACGGCAGTAGCATTTCATGTATGCTTTTCTCGTGACTAGATTTGCGTACATATACACAGTGTTAGTATTGTGTTCTCTTCCAATGTTCATACAGAACTGAGAGTCAATTCTTGCAATTACAGACGATCTTACGTTGTTTGTTTGGAAGCTGAATGCTGTGGTAATCTCAATACCTTTGTATTGTTTAGGAAGTATCTTTCTGTTACATAACGACCGAAAGAATGTGTTGAAAGCTTCGAGATCCGAGCGCGACAGGTCTTGCTTCCCAACAAGTTTGTTTTCAACTGAGTCTATTCCTTCCGTTAGCTTTCTCTTTTTTGGTATAGTTTCTTTAATGAGTCCAGTTGGTGCCTGAAAAAGTGAAGAATCTTCAAACCAACTTGGAGGTGATCTGTTGAATTGTATGTTAGGTCCACTTTTGTCTGTCACTCGAATACAAGTTCGTTGCAGGATATCATACACAAAATCAAATGTTAAATCACCCTGTGGAAAATACGTGTGTGAATAATCTTGAGTCATAGCGATAAGTGGATGGTAAGGTCTGCCTTCGTCAAATTTTCCAGTTCCTTCGCATTTTTCGCAATTGTCACGGTCTTTACATTTGCATCTAACATTCTTGTTCATGAAGTTCATCCTAAGACCACTTGATGTATACACAGCCGTATCGACATCCTCGTCCCAACTTGTGGGTCCGTTCTTTTCGAAGTTATTCTGCAGTTTTTGCACGATTGCTTCCCTGAGTTTTAGCATTATTGATTCATTGACGATGATGTTCGAGCTGTTGATATGAACTCCGTACTTGTAACATTCCCTTTGACATTTTCTTACTTTTTTTACTTCGGCAACAGAACAAATAATCTCAAAAGCATCAAGTTTTTCATCAAACAATTCATTGATTGCAGACACCAATATCTTACAAAGTTTTGTATACCAGTCATGGACATTATCAATGATATCAAACAAGCAAACGTCAAAATCAAAAAAAAGTTTATATGCTGGGTGAGATTTTTGTTCCACGACAAACAGCTTCTCACCATTAGAGAGACAATCGGCACAGACTTGCAGGAACATTTCATAATCGTCATCACTAACACAAAGTTCTCCACAATATCCACCATTCATGAGATTGTGAGTTCGCAGCTTAACATTTCCTTCCTTATCTGCCTTTGTGTAGTTCCATTGTTTCTCCCTAACCCTGACTCTGAACGGTGTTGTCATCTCTTATCGCGCTAAAATAATATACCTTTTTTTTTAAGCTGAAATCTACCAAATTGCATTTCGCCTGCGTTTTTTTATATTCAATTACTATACGATGGAGGTAGGAAAAAAAGTTTTTTGCAAAAGCGATATGTTGAAACTCGACAATGTACCAGGGACTGTAATTAATAGAAGAATCCTGGGTTGTGCAAAAAGTGTGACAGTTCATCTCGAAACTGGTGAACAAGTTGCCTTTTTTGGAAATAAATTAGCTTGTGTTTCAGAGACACCACTAGATAAAGATCCAACTATTTCACTTGAGAAGTCCATGACTAACGAAACACCACTAGATAAAGATTCAACTAAGTCACTGAAGTCCACGACTCCTGAAGCACCAGTGGTGAAAAAGAGATCATCCAGGAGGCGAAGTTCGGTGCTAACAACACCTTAAAAGGAAGGTCTCAAGATAAACAAAAAGGAAAATGGCAAATACGTATGTGGTGAAGAAGAGAGATGGAAGCATTGTTCCGGTTTGTCTGCAGGAGATTCAGGATAAAATCACAAATTTATCGCACGACCTTCAAGTGAATCCCGTGACTATTGCATTAAGGGTCTGTGAGTCACTCACCAACAGGATTGAAACTTCACAAATCCATCTCATAAGCTCAGAGGCTTGCATGGATTTCTATACAACTCATACAGACTACGAGGTTCTTGCTGTGCGAATCATTATAGACAATATGAACAAAACTCTTCCAGTCAAATTTTCAGATTGCATGCGTGAAATCGGAAAAACAGGCAGACTTTCAAGTGAATTTATTGAAGCAATTCAGATTTATGCTGACGAATTCGACAAAATTATTCAAGAAAATGATGACGTTCATCTTTCTTTCTTTGGTTTGAAAACTCTTATCAATAATAAATATTTGATGCTCAACTCACAGGGACAAACGTGCGAGAAACCGTGTTACATGTGGATGAGAACTGCTATTGGAATCCATTTACACAAAATAAATCATGTGAGCTCGGATACGTTCCTTTCTATGGTCACAAACACATATTCTATGTTACAGAAAAGGTTGTATACTCACGCCACACCAACACTGTTTAATGCTGGAACCAACACCCCTCAATTTGCTTCGTGTTTTCTTATGGCACTCAACGAAGATTCTATTGAGGGAATCTACTCATCCCTATCAGAAGCAGCAAAAATTAGCAAGCATGCTGGTGGAATCGGCATGCATTTTCACAATTTGCGCGCCAAAAATAGTGTCATACAAAGTACAGGCTGTCTCACAGAAGGACTTTTGCCTGCTCTGCGGGTGTTTAACGAAAGCTCACTTTTGGTCAAACAGGCCGGCAAAAGACCCGGATCTATCGCGATTTATATATCTCCTGATCACGCGGACATTCTCGATTTCATTGATATGCGCAGGAATCGTGGCGAAGACGCGAAACGCTGCAGAGATTTATTCAGTGGCCTTTGGATTCCCGACCTTTTCATGAAAAAAGTTGCTGATGATGCTGAATGGTATACATTTAGCCCAGACGAGGCTCCTGGCCTGGCTGACGTTTATGGCGAGGAATATGAAACTCTTTACAACCAATATGTTACACAAAAACGTTACCGCCATATCATCAAAGCTAGAGATTTGATGGTCAAAATTTGTGAGGCGCAAATAGAAACGGGAACTCCCTACATGTGCTACAAAGACGCAAGTAACAAACATTCCAACCAAAAGAATATTGGAGTCATTAAATCTTCTAATTTATGCACTGAAATCATGGAAGTATCCACACCTCAGCGTATCGCGGTCTGTAATCTGGCATCAATTTGTCTCAGTCAATTTGTCAAAGATGAGAAATTTTGTTTTGAAGATCTTCAAGTTGTTGTTCGTCAAGTCGTACGAGCTCTGAATGATGTCATCGATGGAACTTTTTATCCAATAGATAAGTCGCAGACTTCAAATCTAGAAAACCGACCACTTGGTATTGGAGTGCAGGGCTTTGCTACACTTCTATTCATTCTAAAGCTTCCTTTCGACTCCGAGGAAGCAAGCAAATTAAACAAACAAATTTTTGCAACAATATTCTATACTGGATGGGACGAAAGTGCAAATCTCGCACGAGAACATGGTGCATATCAAAATTTTCCCGGATCACCATTCGAAAAAGGAATTCTCCACTGTGATTCATGGAATGTCGAACTAGACGAGCGTTATGATTGGAATGAACTCCGAGTAAAAGTTGCAAAGGGTGTCAGAAATAGCCTATTAACAACTATCATGCCAACAGCAAGCACAGCACAAATTTGTGCAAACACTGAAGCATGCGAGCCACAAACTTCAAACATTTATGTGCGACGCACACAAGCCGGTGAGTACCAACAGGTAAATAAACACTTGGTTGAAAGCTTACAAAAAATTGGATTGTGGAACAAAGACATTCGTAACGAAATTATCCGTCATGACGGATCGATCCAGAGTATTGAAACAATACCAACTAATATCAAACAAGTATTCAAAACTGCATTTGAGTTATCACAAAAAGTCATAATCAATCATGCAGCCGACCGCGCCCCTTACATTGATCAAAGCCAAAGCATGAACATTTTCATGTTTGATCCCACCATAGAGAAAGTGTCCTCAATGCACGCGTACGGCTGGAAACGTGGACTCAAAACTGGTATGTATTACTTACGTTCCAGGCCGCGTACAAAATCTCAACAATTCGCTATACCAATCAAAGAAGCGTGCGCAACCAGGGGGGAATGCGAATCGTGTTCAGCATAAACTAGGTACTGGTCTTAATGGCCGTTTCATTGAAAGAGCCTGGTAAATCTTTCTTTTCAAACGTGACAACTGCGACTGCGCTTTTGCTTTTACCTATGGCTTGCGGGGATAGTATCTTTGCAAAGGTCTTGAATGCAGAAGATTTGTGTCACTCAGAAGTTTACTTAATGCAGACATATTGTACCCTTTCCCCATCGAGGCGGCTGTGACCAACCTTTGCAACTTGGCGGCAAATTGTTCGTCATCGAGACGGTCTTTGAGTAACGGATTAAGCAGTTGTCGTACCTCAGACTCTTTGAGCTTATGTGTATTGCTGAGAATGGCAGCTGTAATTTGTTGTAGATCTTTTAGATACGGCCACGTGTTCCCTTTTGTGGGTGTGAATCCGTTGTAGATGTCATACTTATTAGGGGGCAGTAACTCGCGTGGTACATGAACTAATTCTGATGGTATTGGAACCTTTGAGTAATTAGCCACCCAAAGTAATTTTAATTTTGTCTCAGGGACCATGCGCTTGAGAGCCGATATCACTGCAGCCGCAGGGATACCTTCGTTGGGCTTATTTTTCGATAAATACAGTTGCGCGAGGTAAATTTCAACTGGGCCATTTGCATTATACTCGATCTCAAATTTAACATCAGCACCATCATCGCTGACATATTCTACATTTTTGCCTTTCTTCTTACCCGTAAACTTCCACGTCTTGTCTTTCTTATGATCTTTGAAAACAAATGCACGTGGTGGCAAAGGTGGCAATGATATTGGTGTCTCATTCCATGTAGAAAGCGTTATATTGTTCCCCATAGTTTCACGATTTACTACTCTTGGTGCTGCCGACCCTCTTGCCGCACTTGCGCTTTTTGCTGCCGACCCTCTTGCCGCACTTGCGCTTTTTGCTGCCGACCCTCTTGCCGCACTTGCCGACCCTCTTGCCGCACTTGCGCTTTTTGCTACCGACCCTCTTGTCACCCTTACGTTTTGGGTCATTGTATGTTTCTATATATATATATATTTAAACTCATTAAGGTTAGAACTCCTCCTGGAATGTATTGAAACTCTGGCTACAACCCCCATGTCCCTATTCCCCTGTGGTGTTTATCGCGAACGCTCACTGCACTCGCGCATATATAATATAGGAACTACGTGCCGGCATGACGACCACGGAGCGCGGACATGGCAAGAGGCGCTTGAACGACTGTGCCGAGAGTACCCCTGGTCAGGAGCCGGACTCGGGCCAGGAGCCGGACTCGGGCGTTCATTCTCCTGCAAAGCGACCCCACACCATGAGCTCGCCGACCATGCAAGATGTGACCAACGCATTCGGTGATGTTGGCCAGTCTTTTGTCTGCCCACTCACACTTCAGTTGCCACTGGAACCGGTCACTGCACAAGACGGCAGGATCTACGACCGCAAAGCTATGGAGACATATATAGCCGGGTTCAAGGGCCCCTTTGCAATCTCGCCGATGACCAGGCAAACGATGGGCAAGCAGCTGACACAAGCGCGGCACGTGCGAGATCTGTTCCTGAATTTCATTCTCAAAGGCATCTGGAAAGACGAGCTTGCACAGACGTGGCTGGCCGAGTACAAGAAGAAAGAGGCCACGCTCAAGAATATTCAAGAGGGTGCAGAAAAAGGTGATGCGATGAAGATGATTGAGCTGGGCCATGTGTATCAGCAAGGCTTGTACGGGATGACGAAGGACCAGGATAAGGCGTTCCAATGCTACAAGAGCGCGGCCGACTTGAAACACGCGACCGCTTCCGTCACCGCTTCCGCCCTCGTGGGACTATTTTTTGTCAAGGGATGGGGGAAGGTTAAGGTCGACAACAAACTCGGCAAGCGCTACTTACACACTGCCTGTGGATTGGGCTCGGAGATCGGCTGTTTCGTGATCGGCAGGGGGTATGAGGAAGGCATCTATGGATATCGCAAGAATCGCAAGATGGCCTGCAACTATTTTGTCAAGATGGCATGCAGCCCGAACCATGACGCGACCTCTGCCCAGCGTAAGTACGCGGAAGATTACGTGAAGCAGCACCTCGATGCCATTCATACTCCATTCTAAGCAGAGGATTGAGAGCATCATCGGGGTCTGCTTGAATCACATGCTGTTGGTGGGTGGTACGCTCACCACGAGACCATCCACGAGGCTACAAAGCGCACATGGCATGTCACGGTGTCCGCGTGTGTGAAGACGTTCACTGTCGATCGAAACACGCGTGTTTCGTTACCTTTTCAGGATATCACCCAACTCACCTTAACCACGGTGTATCTAGTTCGCTAATTTGTGACACAAGCCCACCGGTAGGAGCATGAATCCACGCCCAGTTTTCATATCTCTCACAGTTCTCTTCTGCTGTGTGTCTTCTGACACAAACACGACTTAGGTAAAATAGTGATATCATGATCAGGATGATGAAAAAATATATGATTGTATCTCGTTTCATGTGTATTGTAAGTATTTAAAAAAGATCTTGCTTAATTAAAAATATTACTAAAGCCAAACATAATCCTAAAATAAAAGGTAAAAGAAATGAAAGAAGCTATAATTAATGGTGTTTTGCTTGTTCGATACAGCGAATGTTTTTCTTGTGGGGAAGTTCTAATTTGTGACGTAATCTTTCTAAATATTCCAGCTGAGTATGTTCATATTGATTTTGCGTATTCTCTCGTACAAAAGAGTACAAAGTGGCTGTGGCGGCGCACAGGTAATGCTAGATGCGAACGTTGTTGTTGCAATTGTATGAAGAAAAGGGAAAAATCGATTCTGTCTTTTCTGAAATCTGGGCACATTTCATCACCACAAAAAAAAACAAGTATTCGAAGTATTTCGAAACTCATAACAAGTCTAGAATTAGGAGCTCCGATCAGAGATGGAATCCAGACGGATTACGTAGATGGGATAGATCGAACAATATTTATTTCGTTGCGAAACATTCACGGCTCTGGAAGTTTGGATTTAGTTTTTGAGTCAGATCACAACTTTCGTAATTGCGATCAGTACCACATTCTCATGAACGGTTCGTGAAAACATGGAAAACATTTGTCTGCTAAATATCAAGATGAATGTGGTAGGACAAGAATTCGAACTTACTAAAGGAGGTTTACAAAGAACTGGTAAAATTATTCGTTTTCAGAATCTAGTTGACTCTAATGGTGAACAAAATCGCTACCAGTTATCAACAAATTATTTTAATCATTTAGGTTTACCACTTATTTCCAACGTTGTTGGCATTTTATCTAATGCTTTCAATCTCATGAACATAAATAATTATATGTACGTAGGGACAATCATTGTTGAGAATCAAAGTCGTGACATTTACATACCAAATCAACATAAACACCATTTTAAATCTTTTGAACTGATCAATTACTAAGAATCATGATGTCCGATTGTTCCTCTGGGTAATTTCACGATTAATCGTTTTTCGCAGTTCATCCAGCATATTTGTTCTGTGCATTTCTTTCGAAAGAAAATCTAACTCAATCTTCTTCAACATTTTCTTCGGAGAAGTGCCCGATGCAGCGACCTCATTGATGTGACTTGCAACAATACGCAAGAATTCAATGATTCTATCTTTTACACTTTTCCTAGGGGCATTTCCCAGTGTCATAGTATTTTGTCCTCGACTGTCACGAATTGATTGAATGAATTTTTGTTTATAATACAATGCCTTAGGCCATTCTGTTTTCTGTGACCACTCTTCTAAAACGGTAGATGAAATTGTGAAATACTGATCAATCAATTTTGCAACTTGCAGATCAGAAGTGTGGGACGTCTGCAACTGGGTCAGTGCTGCTGCTAGGTCTTGAGTTATATATTGCGGAGTGGTGCTATATCTTGATTGATTGCGCATTGCAATATCTATTAAACGCTTTAGATCTTCGTCCTTAACATCAAGTATCACCAGAAGAAAAGGCATCTCATATCGGCCTGACGTTTGTTGCTCATACTCATATTTACCTTGAATTTCTATTTGACCAAGATTATTGAAACTATACGTTACGTGTTTGCGGTCGAGAACAAACGTATAATACCTTTCTCTCCTTGTTGTACTATCTAAAAATTTCTGAGTCTTTGTATCGCCTGCAAGAAGTTTACTAAGAGCTGATGATTTCGTAAGTCTTGTACGTGTAGGGTTAATAAAATAGTTTGCATATTTGTGTGAAGGTTTGAAACTATCGAAATGTACTTGTGAAGTTTCACCTTTCTTCTTGTCCCACCATTTTTCCAGCATAGATTGCCTGACAGATTTTTGTGCTTCCGGATAATATTTAGCTGCTTCTTTCCAGGTCACATTAATGCGGTTGTTATTCATGAGGTTGTTGTTATTGAAATTTTCATTGTTATTGTTGTTATTGCGTTTGCCTCTGGCTAACCTAATTCCGTTTTTGTTTTTTTGCATTTCACTTTCAACCCATTTTTGAAGTGCAAACGTAACTTTTTGTCTGATGACACTCTGATTCATCTTATCATTATCCCTTTGATGCTGATTATACATACTTTCTGTGTATCAATAAAAAAAATATAAATTATTATAAATGTTGGAAGCTATTGGTAAATTTTTCTCCTCCTGGCTGTCTCCAAAAAGAGAACCTAAAAATAGGACAAAAAGTAACAAGAACGTAAACATTCTTGCAAATCGTCATACCGCTAGACAAGCAAATACTAATTTAACAACTGTTGAACAAGTCAGATTGATTGTTCCTGAACGATTTAGCAGAGAACGCAATGCAACGAGTGCGAACCTCGAAAAACAAATAAATAGAATTATAAATGACCGAAACAAGAGGCAACAATCAACGTATAGTGTTGATAAGAGAAAAGTAACACTAAATTTAAAGATGTCACAGAATATGAATATAAATAATAAGGTAGTGCTGCTGGACCAATTAAAAAAAAATGCCCCTAAAGCTAATCAACTAACTTTTCACAGAAATTCCGGGTCGCTGCAGATCAGTCTTCCTCGAACGAGTGGTGTGAAATTAAAACCAGAATTCGTGGATCATTTGTTGCAGTTGGATCAAGAAGAGTGGACAGAAACAAAATTACTATCATGGTCGCAAAAGAACCGATATAGATCCGATATTACAACTATTGCTGAATTAGCTACATACCACGATTGGACGCTTCAAAATGAGGTGTTAAAAGTCACAGAAATTTGGAAAACTCACTCTAAACTCATTTTAACGGTTATTAGGTTTATTCAGCAAAGTGGAAATTCATCAATTGTAAAGCAAATTTATCCCAATCCTTCACAAAACAAGTCAACTTTGGATCGTTTGAAATTCTTCATACGGAAATCAGTAGAGTTGTATTTGCAAGAGGAATCTGCCATGTGGAGTCATAAACAAAAGACAAAGGTGTCTGGCCTTTTCTCTCATAATATTGTACCCGGCAAGTTTCAAGTACGTGTTTGTGCGATCCCGCCCAAATGGAAAAATCAGTACAAGCGCATTAGAAATTTAAATAATAACAATGAGATAGTAGATGAAAATGATCTATTCAGAACACTCGGTTCTCTTCGTTTCCCGCACAAAACTTTAGGTGAATGTCCTTTTACAAATAATCACAGCGTTTGGGTATACACTTTCAGATCGAAAAAACGCAGTGACAAAGAGTATAGTGACAGTTGGATACAAACACTTGCACGTTACTCAAACTTTACAGAAAACATCATAGATCATCATGAAAATATTAAGTATGGTTTCGGAAAATTATTAACCTATTACGCACAGGAGATAAGACTAAATAAAAAAAATAATAGTTCAGACATACGTAAGCTTGCAATGGAATGTTATGATATATGCATAGCATGCAAACTTGATTATCATCCGATGTTCCGAATTTGTGCAGGTTTCGAAGCTTTGGATAAAGAAGATTCAGAATTCATTCAATACTTACGCTTTTTCATACACAACGGCGTCTCAAAGAATAATTCAAAGAATTCAATAGATGCCAGTGATGCCAAGTTGACAAAAAATGATGTGAAGTATTTCTTTTTGAGCTCAGATTTGCTACCGCCTGAGGCTTCCAAAACTAAAACACCTTTTGCTAATAGAACACTCGTGAACAGCAACAACAGCATGTGTAAAGCATCATTCCAAATAGAGGATCTGGAATCACAAAGTGTATCAAATCATACTTTACAAGTTTACGCCTGGCCTTCACTTGCCGAAAGCTATCGAAGATATGCTTAGAAGACTATTTCCATGGGATGTCGGGACAACCTGAACGTAATTGTTGTCGCAGGTAGATTGCCAAACTTCTGATGTTGATTAGCAGCTCACTTTTTTGTTTTTTGGTGTTCATGTCGTCAAGTGTCTGCCCAACGAATCTGTTGTAAGCATCGTGACCACCTTCGTGATTTAGTCTTTGTGTCAAAATTTTTGACTTTCCGCGTTTATTAGGCATAAACATGTAGTTCGATCCGTCCTCAATTTGATATCCTGTTCTTACTATTGCTGGGTGGTTTCTAAATTGTCTTGGTATGATATGATGAATTTGTATCAATTCAGTCAAACCGAATTTTCTTCTTGTATGTCTGAAGTTGCACTTTTCAACTCCACATAATGGTGTCCAACTCATCATAAAAAAAGTAACAATAAACATTATGTTTCTTTGAGATATCACTTACTTTTAACACTTTGATTTTCAATGTGCTCGTATGTGATAATCCATGTTGACACATCACTCATATTCTGGACGCGTTCAAGCTGCTCATCCCCATATCCATCAATCCAATTAATATTGCAAAGAACTTCATCTTTCGAAGTCAATTTAAGTATTCTCACCTCTGCAAGATAAACGCCTGCCCATGCTGGATGCTTGCAGTATCCATGCACTGATAGTTCAAGATGTTGTTGAAACCATTTCCTATCCTTTGATGAATTGTTTTGTTTCAGGATTTTGTTTTTTTGCTGGTCAGTAAGCATTGCTGGCACACAATCAGGGTGAGCTAAGCGCGTTTTCTTATCATGGAGACTCATGGTATTGCCATGACGTCGTTTCATTGAACAAGGGGGTGCTTGGCAGCGAGGTTTGCTTTGCTGCTCATTACTTTTCATCCGGCGGTGAACATTGCTTAAGATCGTTTTCAGCTCCTCGCACCCAACAGCAACAAGCCAGCTTAATTGGCAATGCTTATTGTTCCAACGACCGACGCAACGAATGTTGCGTCGTTTGTGGCGGTTGTTGACTGTAATCTTTTGACTTTTCGTCACGGGTGGAACAGTGGCTGGGGGCGTTTCTCGCGTCACATCCGCAAGCATGTTAAGATTATCTATATTCGACTGCATGGTTGGGGCCCGTTCCCTTGTGGTGCACGTAGCGATACAGTAGCGATACAGCAGTCCACGTGTGACCCCACGTGGACCACGCGGCACGATTTGCCGCGCACCTGAACAGGTGCCTTGTCGTGAATCTTCGCACAAGACCCTCGATAGCAGACGGATGGTAGACAAGACCCTCGATAGCAGACGGAAGAGATACCCGAGCATTCGTGGGGTCCAGCCTGGCATCAGATACGAGTGTATTTTTCCTGGATGTAAACGAATCTATGGGACCACAGACGCGGTGCGGAAGCACTGCCGGAAGAAGCACCCGAAGTGGTGGCTTATCAACAGGCAAACGCCCAAGGATTGGGATTCTGAGGATGATGAGCCCTCGGGCTTGATTTTAAAGGAACCCAAACGTGGCCGGTACTGCAGAAAGATTCTGGCGCCACCCTCGCCGCCACCCTCGCCGCCACCTCCGCCTGACGACTACGAGAACGCCTTCAAAAAGTGGTGGAAGGACAGTACCGATCATGGCGAGTGGCAACTTGGTGCCCCTCCTTCCGAGGAACTGGCCTGGTTAGGTAATAATGCATTGAAGATGGATCCTTTTGCTGATATGCTCAACCTCAAGGACAATTAGTCTACGACTGCACCTGTCCCAATCAACATCCAGAAGGATCCGCTCCAAACCATGATGGCACTGTCGCCCACATCCTGAAATGTAAGTGTACCAACCGCGGCTCCATCCTCGCCAGAAGGGAACCTGGCTGAATTTGGCACAACCGTACAAGTCCCTTGGGTCGTCTGTGATGCTGCTGGGTTTTTTGACGACATAACCAAGATTTTGATCGTACCGACTGCTGCTGGGCCTAGAGTTGCACGGCATGCGCGACCCTCTGTTGTGTGACTAGTAGTAATGAACGTTATTGGCGTAGCTGTGTCTACGACTCGTGTTTCGTCATCAGATGAAAATGAAACAATCTGGTATCCAAGTGACATTTGCCCTATGAGCGTATTTACTGACGGTGGCACATTAATCGTGCTGCGATTATACCAGCCAAATACACCCACTTCTCCATCGAGACATCTGACTCTGAGGCGTGCACCGTTGTTTTTCACATGACCATTTACAATAATTGTTGGAGAAACGCAAGGTAGTCCCGGGAGAGTCATAGAAGTGAGCACGTACTCGCTATTACTTTTATCTAAGACACTAACTTCGACTTGTACACCAGCAGCTGGACCCCTTTCTCTGCGCGACACGTAAGCAAAAATATAAATTGTATCTAATTGATCTGATCCTTCCACTGTTGTGTGAACCACTGTTTTTTCACCTGTGACTTTTATAGGGAACCCGCCATCAGATTGACCATTCAGAATTCCTCTTCCTGAAAAACTAAGTGTTGACATTTCATTATACTTTTATCTTATTTCAATTCAAATAAACGTTTTTATGATTCATGTTTTTTTTAGTTGATAATTATATCATGGGTAACGTCAACACCGTAGTCTCGGAGATTGAGAGTATCGTTGACACACGCATAGACACTACTGCTACCGCTAACGCGGTGACGGAATGCGACCAGGATGTTACTTTAGACTTTTCGGGAGCAAAGCTTAAAGGCTGTACTTTTGATGTCAATGCAAAACAAGAATGCGAAGCAAAAGCCAGTATAACCTTAAGAAACGTTGTCGATGCTCTTGCTGCAGCTGAGTTCCGGGGGGAAAATAAGCAACATGCTGAAGGAATTATCGCACAAATGAATGTGAGCACCACAACAAACAGAACCAGACAAGAAATTCTCACTGATCTGGAATCTGAGTGCACCGCAGATGCTGAGGTCGAAAAGTATCAAACTGTAAAACTTGATATGTCAAATACTGAGATCGACTGCACCGGTGGTAACCAACCCGACTATTTGGTAACAGCGAGACAGTATGCTGACGCTTCGGCTAATTGTGTTGTAAGTAAGATAGTAGACGCTTATTTGCAAACAAAGACTTCATCAATCAATAACCAGGCAACATTGGGCCTATTTGGACCAGCGGGATTGGCTGCGATAGCTGCTGTCTTGGTACTTTTTGCTTTGATTGGTGCTTTTGCGAACAAGAAGCGTAAAAAAAGGGGGGGGGCGGCACAAGGGCCTAGTGCGGCACAAGGGCCTAATTCTAGATTACATACCGGATTGATGCAACCCCATACCGGATGGATGCAAGGGGGGTCCTAGCGACATCGAGCTTCTAGTTAGGGCCTATACCAAACAAGTTTCGCAAACGTGTTGAAACTCACTAGTAATTGCATCACCGGCACCAACTCGTGATCTAGTGAAATATTGTTTTTCCATAAACATTTGTCCGTCATGTTCTCTTATTAATATTGTATTACAGATGGCACATTTAAGAGCAGGCACCCCAGCAGGTTGTAAAAAGAAAGAGTGAATCAAACGTACTATATCTTCAGGCAGTGGTGTACAGAGACGTGTATTCACTTTTAAAAATTCTAAGAAGTTGTTTGACATCTGTTAAATGTTATCCAGTTTTTTTTAAATACTTATACAAAAATGGATTCAACACCGAAAAAAAAATTAAGTCTTTTAAGTAAGGGTTTGTTGATACATATTGGTACAGTTTTATCATTTTCAGTCATTTACCAGCTTTACACATCGATAATTGCCGATGATTTTAATTTACAGCGAGATACATTTGTCGACACACAAGTAAACTGTATGCTCCTAGCATCGTTTGTTAGTGCTGGAAGCTTTCCGTCTAATTTTGAACACTCCTCTTCATTATCAAGACTCATTCTCATCATAAATGTCTTGATATCGTCATTGTCTAAAGTCTGGTTGATCACAGTAGAAGATTAGAAGTGTCTTTTTCTTAATAATTCAACATGAAATGCGCGAATTGGCTCAATAGAATTCATCAAATCCACAAGTCTAGTTTGTACCTCTTGAACCAGATGCTGTGAGTTATCGTAATATACCTGCAATCTCGTCAAATCAACAATTTCAATTTCTATTTGGTGGGTCGTTTTCCCGTTTTGTTCGACTACTTTTGTCAAATCATATCTGCAAGTTCCGATAAGAAACGATCTTCGCTTTCTCGTTACAGTTCTTGTTGCTGTATGCAAATTATAACGATTTGACGGAGGGATAGTGAGTTCTAGGTTCACTGCCAGCCGGAAATCAAATGGCAAATCTTTGCCAATGTAATCTGCTTGTGTAACTTTTTGTTTGCTGATAAGTTTTTCTGTTCCATCACTGCAAACCATGAATCTAATACTTTCATCTATTGCAGGGAAGTATCCGATTACATCCTCACTGTAAGTTGTTTCATCCCACTTATTATATCCTTGCAAACTTTCCATGATAAAGTTGAATTGCTTCTCAGAAATGTTTGTATCAAATGGGCCTCTTTTACCTAGTGGACATTTCCCGAGACGAAATTCTATTTCAACGTCGTCAAGTCTCAGATTTTTATTGTAAGCATCTTCCCAAAATTCTGTATGAATGCTTGATGCAACTTCGTTATATGAATTGTTCACTGGAGGGAAACGTTCACAAAAAAGAATAGAGTCGAGTACACCCTGTACCGAATCCATTTGTATCACCAGATCATGAAAAAGCTAATCTTTAAGTCATAACGTGATACTTACTGACTTTTTCTGTTTTTTATTGCCACCGCCCTTACGAGCTGTAGTAGCTCGTTTATTTGAAATATCCGGTGTTATGTGTTTTACTTCTCCCCCTGCATCAGACATACTTAAGTCAGAAGAAACATCAGAAACCGAATCATCAGATTGAGCATCATCCATCATAGTTTGCATAGATTGCTTGGGAACTGGTCTTCCCATTGGTGGAGGTGGCTTTCGCAATGCGGTCGCCTGCTCGAAGCCAGGAGGTGGCTCGGTGTCCATCTCTGAATACTCATCTTCTTCGATCACCGAGTCGACCTCTTGTGGACGCAATTTTTGCTGCATCGCTCTCATCGCTAAACTTGCGCCTAATTCGCTACTATTCTGGCCAGCCATTGCACTAGGGGCAGTTTGTTGCCCGTTACTATTACCCATTGCGTTCCCCATTGCACTTGCAATTTGACTCATCAAATCGGGATTATTTTTTGCAACATCATTGACATTTGGAAGCACCGATTTGAATAAAGAATTCGAGAGATGAAACATAAACCCACTGCCAAGTAACATAATGAATAAATTCCATTCGGGACTGACTTCGGATGACCCCTGGTATTTATCATGTAACTGCTCGAATGTTTGGTCAAAATCTTCAAGAGAATCCATGACTTGTTCACTCCATCCATCTAAGTGCAAACCTAGTGGATTAAAACTCTTGTTCAAATATTCAATACCAGAAACTGTTGCCATCAATGTTCGCCTTTGAAATTTGATACTTGCACTCAGCTCAGACTGACGATTCAGTCTATCATATTCATACTTTAACTCATCCAGTGGCGTTTCTAATCCCACTCGACGACCTGGAAATCTATTTTGTAATCTCTGAATCTTATATAAATAGTGCTGCTTTTCTTCTTCCAAACTGCGGAAGTTACCACTAGGCTGGGTCGGGGGGGCGAAACTAGGTGACGATGGTGTCTCCGCACTCGATCCAAAACTATTTTCATAATTCCTTGGACCTGGTGAGGTGGCTGCTGGAATTTGAAAAGCACTGCCCTCATCATTGGTAGAAAATCCTCCGGGCAACCCTGCATCGCCTTGAAATGGGGCCGACCCAGGTTCTTTGCTCTTTGATTCGTTCATTAATGCCATAAACTCCTCGTCTTCCTCGCTTTCCTGACCACCATTTTCGTCCCGCTGTAATTTAATATTCGATGGTCCGCCGCCGCCACCTACTCTCACAGTATTCCCTAAATTTTCACTCTGTGGTATAATATTCATTGTTTTTTCTAACTATTGCTTATCTTTAAATGATTATAAATGAAACGCAACGCAAAATTAAAATGTATTTCCTATTACTAATGGCTAAGACGATAAACTACAATTTTTCGATCTTTTGTGGCTCTATCAATGGATTCTTTTGCTGAAGCTCCTCCTTGCCTTGTGATTTATAATCGAACTGACAGTCATGAGCTTCTGGCTGAAAATGACGCTGACACAATTTTTTACGACATTTGCACACAATAAAAGAGAACAATTTTATCTTTTTGCCGCAAACTTCACATAAATCGGCATCCATTCAATTGTGATATTCACTTACGTTTTAATATGAAAATAATAAAAAGAGTTACTTAATAATATGGCGTTTCATCGTGGAAATGCATTTTTCACTAATGTGACAGCTGACAATTTACGCACAGACTGGCAAGGGTGGGTGCCATCAACGAATGACACACATTCTACAATTATTGCGACGCCATTGCAACACGCAAGATTTTTCAATACAAAGAACTTTGTTGTTGTTTCACTTCACGTAACCGTGAATTTCGATACATCGACACCAGAAAATTACACCAAAATTTTTATCGATTTGCCAGCCACTTTGCGAGTCAAATCGGAAACAAGTTTCAAGAATTCTTGTATTATTGAACGAAGAACCATAACCAACGAGCGTAAGTTTTCACAAGGAATGTTGATTGCGGACGGTGAAAGTAAAGGTGGTGTTGATAATGAAACTTTCTTATTTCTGGATCGGATATTCGTGGAAAATCTTGGACAATTTGTTTCTGGACAAACTTATGACATTCGAGGTCAAATCGTGTTTGAACCATCATGAAAAAATATATATTTTCATGTTATAAGATGGAAAAACTAATCGAAAAATCAGAACAGTTCAAACGTGATTCACTCAAAAATGTGTTCGATCTTGCTCTTGGGAAAACGACTGTTCCAGTTGCTGGTTGCAGTCAGGGTAAAGAAGGCAATCCATCAATCCTATCTCGTTGCCAGTACAATAGAATTTACAACCAAAGAAGTGAAATTGTCCCAGAAATTGTCCCAGGATTTTTGGTAAAAAATGAAAAGTAATTTATCTAATGACTCGAATTGACCACGATACAATGGATTTTGTCTAGTTGCTCCTTGTACCTACGACCACCATCAGCACCACTCGCACTCTCCTTTACCTTATCCTGATGATTCAAAAAACGTAACCCCTCGCGCGTATCCTCGTCCGCCTCAATCTCCAACTCCCCTGAATTGTCATCATAAAGCTGCTCTAAAACGTCCCCCTTGGCCTGATTCTCCCACTGCTTCTCCCCATCCTCCCCCTGGACAACCACCTGGTAGATGGCACGCTTCTGATTTGGAATCCGCACATTGTTGTTCACACCACCTGGCGCCCTCCGGTACTTTAGCTTGATAAACTGGGGCACCGCGTTCACCGGGTCGGCAAGCAACGCGCGAATTTGAGCAGGCGTGATATGATCGATCGACTCTTTTCCAAAGACGTTGATATGCTGCTCTACCACGTAACGGTTGTTGGTAGTGTTATTTACGGTAGTCCTCGGCTTCTTAATCAACTGCTCGATTTGACGATCCTTTGCCGCTAACTGTTCGTCCTTTGCCGCCATTTGCTGGTCCTTTGCTGCCAGTTGTTGCTTCATTTGCTCGTCCTTCGCCACAAGCTGTCGTTCAAGAGATGCTATGCGCTCCTCCTTGTCACTTGTTACAACTAATTTACAGTACTTCTTATGTTGGGACCAGTTCCTCATAGCTATGGTAGTGTAACCACACTCACAAACTCGAGCTTCTTTATATTCCTTACCTGGCATATCTCCTATTCGATACCACATATTTATTGTCTTTAATATGTTCCATAATAGTTCCATGGAACTTCCATGGAAGTTCCATGGAACCCTCTCCCCCTCCTACCACCTCCTCCACTAGGGTTACTCCTTCCTTTTTACGCTATATAATGACATAAAAATTAGAAATCGCGAAGAGAAGA
>CEVE01125193.1_pt1 | contig 22230 bp, 20 predicted proteins | sample 356431 | NCBI WGS metagenome assembly CEVE01 (sample SAMEA2622764, study PRJEB7988) | marine metagenome | isolation source: saline water (ENVO:00002010), including
TTTGTCTCGCTGGGTGAGACTTTTTAATATTAAGCATATCAAAATTAAACTCCTCACTTTCTATTTCTGGACCATGAATTTCTTTAAAACCAATTTCTGACAAAAGATTTAAGAGAAAATCTTTAGTTTGATTGATTGGATGAAGCGAGCCTAAAGTCTTTTTGATTAAAGGTGGCTCTATTTTGTCCATATTAGACATTGAGCCTCTATTTTACAGCAGTTTTAGAAATTTTCTCAAAAGTAGGTGCGTCGTTAATGGCTAAGTCAGACAGTATTTTTCTGTCGATAATAATATTCTTTTTTATGAGACCATTAATAAGTTTTGAGTATGGAATGCCCAATTCTCGGGAAGCGGCATTAATTCTTGAAATCCATAAGGACCTGAAAGACCTTTTCTTGTTTTTTCTATCTCTAAAAGCATATTGCATTGATTTGATATTAGATTGTTTTGCAGTCTTAAAAAGTCTACTTCTTGCACCATAATGGCCTTTTGTAGAAGCAAGAATTTTTTTATGTCTTGCTTTTGCTGTTTTTGCTTTTGTTACTCTTGGCATATTACTTATTGATAAGTCTTGAAGCCATTTTTAGCATTATGCCCTCAAGCTTATTTAATCCTCTATTATGTCTTTTTCTTTTGGTAGATTGTTTTGATAATATATGATTCCTGTTAGCGCCTCTGCTCTTAACAGATGTACCCGTCTTTTTGAAACGCTTTGAAGCTCCAGAATGTGTTTTTAATTTGTATCCCATCTTTAATACCAAAAAAATCTAATTATTCTTCTTTAGAGGTGAAAGAACCATGAGAAGTTGCCTTCCTTCTAGAGAGGCTTCTTGGTCTACTTGAGCAATATCAATCAACTCTTCTTTGAGTTTATTGAGCAACTCCAAGCCAAGATCACTATTTAGGATCTCTCTTCCTCTAAATCGGACGCTTATTTTAGTCTTATCTCCGTCAAGAATAAAGCTTTTAATCTTTTTTAATTTAATATTGTAATCACCGACATCTGTTGATGGTCTAAACTTAATTTCTTTTAAAGACCTTCGTTTAACTTTTGATTTGGATGATGAGCCACTTTTTTTCTTTGCAAAAATATGTTTTCCATAATCCATAATCTTGCATACAACTTTTTCAGACCCTGCAGGTGAAACTTGAACTAAATCAAGGTTATCCTTTTGGGCCATATTCAATGCTTCTTTAAGGCCAAAAGATCCTAATTTTTCTCCATCAGTATTTATAAGCATAACTATATCTGCAGATATCCTTTCATTGATAGGAACAGAATTTTTTTTCTTGGAAACTATGATTAATTACCTTTTATAAGCTAAGAAAGACTGGAGTCTATAACAATTTTTGACCATATGAATTGTGGATTCTATAACAAATTGTTCTTATTTTAAACAATTTTATGGTTCGAGTATGCGGTGATGCCAAATGTTATCATTAAGTGCATAAAAATCTCTTTTATTAAGTCTAGAAGTGTTTCCCTCCCAAAATTCTATCTCATAAGGTCTAAATGAGAATCCGCCCCAGTATTTAGGACATATTTCTAAATCTCTATCTTTTTTAATTTTGTTGTATTTTTTTAAAACTTGATCAAATGATGATATTGATGATGACTGATTTGAACTTATAGCCAAAGCATTTTTGTCTAAAGATCTATCTTTAAAGTATTCTTGATTGTATTTGTCTGAAGTTTTTTGAATTCTCGCCTTCATTCTTATTTGAACATTTATTGATGGCCAATAAATTAAGGCACTGATCTGATCATGAGAACTAAATGCAATTGACTTAGGAGAATTATAATTAGTAAAAAAAATGAATTCATCATTATTAACAAATTTGAGGTTTACGTATCTTGAATCAACTTCTTGCGTTCTACTGTTATAAGATGAAATTGAAATAGCTTCTATATTCTTTTGACCTTCGCTAAGAGCCTCGTGATATTTCTTTTTTAAAAGTTGATAAGGCTTTTCATTATTTAAATTATTAAAAACGATCATTATATTAAAAATTTTAGAATATAATTATATTCCTGAAAACCTATCATGAACTTTTAAATCAAAATCTACAAACAAAAAAAGCTTCAATATGAAGCTTTTTTAAATCTATTTTTTTTAAAATTAACCCGCCATGTCGTGCCTTGGGAATTAAATAGAATGAAGAGGGTAAAATATCAGTGACACCACTTAGTCGATATAATTAAGTGCTTCCTTCAACTCTAGTGGCGGCTCAGGCAAATCCGTAAAAACCCTCCAAGCTATTTTAGTGCTTGGAATAAAAACTGACCAGGCTGTTACAAAAATCGCCACAAAATAAATATACAGACTCTTATTCGAGACAAACCACTCCTCTAACGCTCCCTTGTATGGAGCTATAACATTTTTATAAAAATCAATAGAAGCGGATGCATCATGCATTATTTCTTCCTCACCACGAAATATTATCGAACCAACCCCTGAGAGACCAGGCCGAACTTGCTTTATAAGATCCTGAATGCTCTCCGAGTATGCTCCAAATGTTTGCGTAGTCAGTGGTCTCGGGCCTATAACACTCATATCACCAAAAAAAATATTTAATAACTGCGGGAGTTCATTTATTTTTGTTTTACGCAAAAATATGCCTACCGGTAGCACCCTAGGATCGCCTTTCATTGTAACAGTACCAGTACCAATATTTGGACTGTTTTTCAGCATAGTTGCAAACTTAAACAATTTGAATTTCTTACCACTCTTTCCGATGCGCTCCTGTAAAAAAAATATCTCACCTTCACCGGTAAGTCTTAATATTATTACTATAGGTACCAACAAAGGAGAAAGGACTAATAATGCTATTCCAGAAAATAAAATATCAAAGAAACGTTCCATTATTACATCCTCTGATCTAGATATTTTCCAGTCTCTTTATGAGCAAAATCTGGTAAAAGGCCAAAATATAACTTAACAATATCTTCTTTGGTCCAAGTCCCTTTTTCTCTGAGGGCTTCAATTCCATCCATAAAATCATTTAACTTAGCCTCATCAAAATCAGGCTGATTTCTAATAACACCGACCGTCTCAAAACGCTCCATATCCAGATCTTCTTTATCAGTAAAAAATTCCTCGAAGTCCTTTTCGCCTGTTGTATCACTTTTAAAGAAGTAACAAGGCCACTGCTTATTTGCGATCAAATCTTCAGTCCTATCACGAGCTTCCTCCTCAGACTCACATTTAAAGGGTTCATAACCTCGCTCCCGTAGATAACGGACTGCAATCTCAGAAAATCTAATCAGGTGTAATTTTTCACTTAATTTAGGGAAGAAAATATCTCTATTATTGCCAAGCAAGCCAGATAAAAGACATAATTCACCAGATTCTTGCGGCGTCAAAAAATAACGGCGAACATCATTTGGTGCTGAAAACGGCTGTTTTTTTGCAAACCGCTGATTAAATCCATGAAGCAGTGATCCGTCTGAAAAAGCTACATTAGCAAATCTAGCCATAGAAATATCTTGTGTTAAGCTCTCTCTCATTAAAAACATTTCCATAATACGTTTACTAGCTCCCATCATATTTACAGGATTTGCAGCTTTATCAGTTGATACGCAAAAATATTTCTTAGCCCCCATTTTTTTCGATAATCGAATGGTCTTAACTGTATTGAAGACATTAACTATAATCATCCGCATAAGTGTGTATGGATCTTTTTCACTTCTTACATGTTTGAGCGCAGATAAATTATATACATAATCATAGGGACCCTCATTAGTCATTAATGCTTCGAATTCTTGGGATCCACAATCAATAGCAAACGTTCTAAATTCACCACTTCCATATCCCAAGGTGCTTCGTATATCTCTAACAAGCTCAACCATATTATTCTCTGAGATATCTACAACATGAAGAATTTTTGGATTTCGCTTAAAAATTTCTCTCGTTACTGCCTGACCAATTGAGCCGGCTCCGCCAATAACCAAAAAACTACTTTCTGAAGTAATATTATCTAACGCTTTAGCTTGCTCAATAATATCTTTCTCAAATAATTCATTCTTCCTGTCAATTAATGATAAATAATTCATTTTTTTTCCTTAGTTTTCTTAATAACAGATGAGAAAACATTTAAGGTCTTCTCAGCTTGTTTTTCTCGTGAAAATTCATGAGAAGCTCTTTCGCCATTTGATGCAAGATTTTTATAAAGATTAGTATTATTCTTTAATAGCATAATTTTGCTAGCAAGTTCTTCTGGGTCTTCAGGTTTGGAAACTATACCACAGTCATACTTTGTAATTAAACGACTACCATCACTCTCAGGGCCACAATATACAATAGGTCGCCCAGCAGCCATAGTTTCAAAAATTTTAGATGGGATAACTTTTTCAAATGCAGGATCATTTTTTAAATGGACTAATCCAATATTACAGATACTCCAATATTTAGGCAGCTCCTCTCTTGATTTTCTCCCCAAAAAGTGGATATTTGAAGCTTTCAAAACGTTAGCTAAAGAAATCATTTCATCTTTTTCAGCGCCTTCTCCAAGAAAAAGAAAATGAACATCAGAACCCTTAAGTAAAGCTCCAGCACGTATTGCATTTAATAGGTCATGAGATAATCCATGTGTTCCCATATAACCAACAACAAATTTATCTTCTAAGCCGAGAGATAATGCTGTATCTCTATCATAAATTGGTTTATTGAATAAAGATAATTTTGCACCATTAATAACAACATCTAATTTTTTTGCCTGTACTCCTTTCTCAATTAAATTTTCTTTAAAGCTGTTTGTAAAAACAATAATTTTTTTAGAAGCCCTGTAAATAAACTTTTCTAAAAGTTCAAAAAGTTTATATAAAATTGAGGTGCGGCTTATCCCTGTTGTAGCTGCGATAGACTCTGGCCAAATGTCTCTCACTTCTAGAATGTGAGGAGCTTGTTTTATTATACTAAATGCAATTCCTCCAAGTGGAGCAAAGATGTGGGGTGAAGTTGAATATACAATATCCGGCCTCTCTAAAAATATGCTATTAATAAAAGAGGAAAATGCAAAAGATATATAGTCTAAAGTTCTCTTGATAGTACCTTTATTTTCAGCCATATAAGTACCTACTCTTAATACATTTATGCCTTCAATTCGTTCCCAACTCCTGAATCTATTTTTATAGCCCTCGTAAGGTTCGCCTAATGGATAATTTGGAACATTGGTAACTACAATCACATTATGTCCTTGCTGAACCCATATCTTACATCTATCAAATATATGAGCAGCTGGAGCGCTTATCTCAGGTACAAAATGATCTGTAAAAAAAACTATTTTCATCTTATTCCCATCTAATTATAAAGTTAGTTTTAGTATTTCTTTTTTGGTCTATAACGATAGTTTTCATGGATATTAATTTACCAAACTCTTTTGAGTACAAATTATTTTCTACAGATATATTCTCAACAGATGCTTCCCAGTTGGCAATAGAACCATCAGGGAACTCCAGTGTACCTTTACCTTTATCAGAAAAAAATAATTTTATTTGAGGGTGAAAGTGGAATCTAACTAATGATTTATTTGAAATATGAGAAACTATATCTTCTATAACCAGCTCTTTTTCATTTAAAGTAACGATTCTTTTATGCATTGGCTTGCCCGGTAGAAAATTATATCCATCATGCTCTGCGCTCAAGGTTGAGTCATCCAAATAAGTTATGTTTTTTACTTTAGCTCGTCTACCAACTCTAAATCCAGACCAGACCTCAGACGAATTGACTGAATTAATTTCTAAAGTAGAGTGCGCTGCTGTACTTCTTTCAAAATCTCTTCGAGCTCCATGCCCATATTCGGAGGTGCCAGTGTTTACTATTAATCTGTAATTAAACAATGAAAATTCAATTGATAAAGCATCTGCATGGCCATGACCCGGGATATAATCTGCGCCAATGTCACCCACATCCATTATTAGCAATGAATCATTGTTAGTCATTCTTAAAAAACCACTTGCTCTCATTAATTCATTTATATTCACCTCTGTATAGCTTTTTCCAGTAAAGAGTTTTGTTCGATTTAAAATTTCTCTTGGACTTTGAGATATACCAATAGAAGCATCATTAAAGAAAGAAATATCTCCATCCTGATGACACATTTTCATAAGCCAATTGGCCATATTGTCAGCAATATTGATAAGATCTTTGGACTCTGATGAAAGCACTTTCGGTGAAGTTTTTTCTTGAGATAATTGAATTACATCGAGAACCAATTCAAGCATTAAACTATGATACATAGGAGATAATTCAAAATGAGCACCATCATTAAGGATTTGCTCTAATAGCTCTTTCTTAAGGATTTTAATACCTAGATTAAGCCATCTATCCCCATAGATCCCTCCAAAAAAATAACCAGCAAAAATTAAAGCTTTCGCATTCTCGAGCAGATGATTTCCCATTAAGTGGTATTCTAAGGTTTTTTCTAAGTATGAAGCTTGTTGAAATAAGCTTGTTGATATCTCATGATTATTATTATCTTTATCAAGCCAAATCCATTTGATCCAATTAGATATTCTTAAAGATAGCGGATATGGTTCCCAGCCTATTCCTAAGATTTTATTTCCTGATATCCAGTCCATCACATGTTCTTTTTTTATTTTCTTACAAGTATCTATATCTAATAAACCATCGTTATAGTGAAGGTTGTACATCCATAGCAGCGGAATATCTGAACGATTCCAATCATCTGGTAGCTCTAATTGAATTTCTCTATTTAAAAAATAAAAAGCGTTGTCATTTAAAATGCTTTTTTTACTTTTTTGGGAAAATGAAACTGGATTACAACTTCGTAGTTTATATTTTTGACACTTTTTTAGATTGGTTAAGTTTGGACGGTAAATAATATTTCTAAAACGATAAAATATTTGGCTTAATTTTAGGTAATAAATAGTTCTGAAAAATCTAAGGGTATTACGAAAAATAGACACTTATAGATTCAGTAAGTAATAGATTTATTTCTAGTCATTTACCTTTTTAAGACTCCACAAAAATCAACGACCCTGTTATCCTTATTAAGCTTATCATTATTAACAAACTCTTTATGACCTACCAAAACTGCAATAATATTCGCATCAATAAGAGCTTCTTCAAGTGAGACTAATGAAAATTTAGAGTCTCCTCTAATATTTGGTTCTACTGTTACTACATCAAGATTCTTATTAATTAGATCTTTTACAACCTCTATCGCCGGTGACTCTCTTAAATCGTCTGTATCTGGTTTATATGAAAGGCCGAGGCAAGCAATTTTTGGATTATCTATAGTGGAACTTTTTGAGAGATTAAAGATTTGTTCAGAAACCCAATTTGGTTTGGAATCATTTACTAATCGAGCACTTTTTATTAATCTTGTTTTTGAAGGATGGGCACTAACTAAAAACCACGGATCAACAGCTATACAGTGTCCGCCTACTCCAGTTCCAGGTTGTAAAATATTAACTCTTGGATGATGATTAGCTAATTCTATTAATTCCCAAACATTGATATCATCACTTTCACATATCATAGACAGCTCATTCGCTAGAGCAATATTAACATCTCTAAAACTATTCTCAGTTAACTTACACATTTCCGCTGTTTTTGCATTTGTTTCAAGGATTTCTCCTTCTACAAAAGACTTATAAAAATTGGAAATGGCTTGTGTAGAGCTTTTGTCAACCCCGCCAATAACCCTATCATTATTAATTAGCTCCTTTAAAATTTTTCCTGGCAATACTCGTTCTGGGCAATACCCAATATAAATATTATCAACACCATTATCTTCTCTCAATATAGATTGAATATAGTTTGTAGTCCCGACAGGAGAAGTTGATTCTAGTATTATCATATCCCCAGATTTAACTATCGGTGCAATACTTAACGTTGCTTCTTTTATGTAATCTATATTTGGATTAGGTATACCATCATTCGAGTGAAATGGCGTGGGAACGCATATTATATATATATCTGCAGGCTGAGTTGATGAATAAGCTTTTAAAAGGCCTTTTGATACAGCTTCCTTAACATAAATATCTAAATTGGGCTCTATTATGTGGATCTCTCCTTTATTAATAGCATCTACAGCGACCTTATTAGTATCTACGCCTAATACTTCATAATTATTATTTGCTAACAACGCAGCTGTAGGCAATCCAATGTAACCTAAACCAATTACACAAACTTTTTTGTTATTTTGATTCGACATTTAACTTCTCCTTAATATGGTTCACAATTCTTACGCTCGCATTCCCATCACCATAAGGATTATGAGCTTGTGACATTTTTTTATATGTCTTTGTGTTTTTTAGAAGTTCATCTATATTAGATGTAATAGCCTCTTGATTTGCTCCGACTAGTTTTACAGTTCTGGCTTCAACTGCTTCCGGCCTCTCAGTTACATCTCGCATCACAAGCACAGGCTTGCCTAGACTAGGAGCTTCTTCTTGAATGCCGCCTGAATCAGTTAATACTAAATAAGAGTGATTTAAAAGATAAACAAATGGTTCATAATCAAGTGGTGGAATAAGATGTACATTGTCAAATTTTGAAAGGATTAAGGTAACTGGATCTTGTACATTGGGATTAAGGTGAACTGGATATATAAAATGAACATCACTATTTTCAGAAGCCAGTTTAGCAATAGCATTACATATATTTATGAAACCATCTCCAAAATTCTCTCTTCTGTGGGCAGTAATTAAGATATATTTACTATGCTTCCAATCAAATAAGAGATGTTCATTTAACAGCTTGTTAACATTAATTTTAACTTCTGAGTTTGAATCAATTTTATTAAGAACCCAAAATAAAGAATCTATAACTGTATTACCCGAAACATAAATATTATCTTTGTCTACACCTTCTTTAACAAGATTATTCTCGCTTATTTTAGTTGGTGCGTAATGAATATTTGAGATTAAACCATTCAATCTTCTATTGAATTCTTCTGGAAAAGGTGCTGTTAAATCATATGTCCTCAAACCAGCCTCTACATGACCCACCATGATACCTAAATAAAAACATGCTAAAGACGTTGCCATTGATGTGGTGGTGTCACCATGAACTAAAACCATATCAGGTTTATATTCAATCAAAACTTCTTTCATATTGAGCAAGACTTCTGAAGTTATGTCAAATAAATCTTGTCCTTTTTTCATGAGATTAAGATCTATGTCAGGAGTTAATTCAAATATTTCAAGAACTTGATCTAGCATTTCTCTATGCTGCGCAGTTACACAAATCTTAACTTCGATATCTTTATCTAATAATAATGCGTGACACAGAGGAGCCATTTTAATGGCTTCGGGTCTTGTGCCAAAAACAACTAGAACTGATTTCATAATTTTCTCTTGTTTCAATTATTTAAGATATCTCATTAAGTTTAGTGAAATAACTGCGATTATCACCCTCTGTAGCAATACTCCAAAACCATAAATTCTTTTCATCTCCCGGACCGGCAGGAAATAATATTTGGCCATTTTGAAATATTCGAAGAGGTAATTTACTTTTTTTCAGTCTAATCGGATTAATCCAAACTTTACCATCTTTTGAAGACCAGATATTAGCACTCCTAATAGTTTTATATAATGATTTTTCAATAGCTGTAGTAAAAAAAATTTGATTTTTAATTCTTGTCCCAAAAAAAACCGGGGCGTCAACCTGACATAGAGATTCAACAATTTTTGTTTCCCTGCAAAATCGATATATGAAGTTAGCTTCATCTGGTGCATCAGACCCAAAATATATAAAAAGTGGATCAAATATTAATTGGACTGCTCTATATTTTTGTGAGCCTGTTAAAACTTTCTCAAAATGTAAAAAATTTATATCTGTCCTCCATATTGAAGACTCTTTATCAGAGTCGCCCGTTGTTATCCAATATTGATTAGTAAATTTGTCAAAAAAAACTCCATGTATATGCCTTATATCTTTGAAAGTATGAATAATTTTCCAAGTCAGCCCCCTATCATCAGATAAATATAACGGTATAGGCTTTCTATCTCTATTCCTTGAATATTCACCATACATAATAATGTTATTATTTACAGAAATTATGAGCGGTTTAGAAGATTTCATTGAACAAATAAATGAAAATTTAGACTCCTTATTTTTTAATTGATAGATACCAGAATTACCAAAAACTATTAAGGAATTATCATCAAAAACATGTAAATGATGAAACCCTGCTCTGAAAAACCTAGATAATATATTATTATACAAAGCTAAACTTTTAAAATTAGATATTGGTAAAGAAGCCCTAAATTTCCAAGAGGTTCCATTATCTGTTGAGCAATAAAGGTTTCTCCCTAGAGACTTATAGATAATATTTTTATCTACCCAGAGAACTCTTCCTAGGATAGTATTTTTTTTGAAATCCATTTGTTCCTTAATTTAAATAAAATTATGATACATGGTTTAAAAATATAAATAAAAAAGCAAAATATGCTTACGCCAGATTTGGTAAATATATCTAAATCTGAAAATATATTACTCTTCTTATATTTGCCCTTAGTAAAAATATTCCCAGAAAGTCTTTCAATGATAGCAACTTCCCAATTTTTTAAATTACCTTCCCATTTGTTCGTATTATTTGTAAGCAATGGGCCTAAAGTTTCTTTTTTCCAACTATATTCGTCATCAGAAACTAGATGTTCAGAATAATGGCCAAAATTTAACATAGTTTTATCAAACTCTATCTCTAAAAAATTACATAGCTCAGTAAGAGACTTACTTGGATTATCAAGCAAGTCTTCATATAAAATAGTATAAATAAGATCTTTATTTTCTAAATTTTGTGATGCTATAAATAATTCAAATTGAATAAATCCAGTTATTATATGCATAACTGAAGGCCTGCCTCTAGACCATTTTGCTTTCTTCTTAGACAAGAGTACGTCTCTGGGATCTCTTATTAAAAGTATTATTTTCTTACAAGGTATTTTTGTGACTACTGGAATAAACTCAATTAATTTTGGATCTTTATCACAAATCATTTTATGATCTGATGATAAATTTGATTTTAGTAATTCTCTATAAATATCTAAAAATGTTGAGGTCACATTTTTTTTAGGAGGGGTTAAATTAGAAAAAACTTTGTCAAGTTTTTGATCTAGTCTTTTTAATCTCTTATCACTCTCTAGGAAGTTGAAAACTTCATTTTTTGAAATGTCTTTTTTAAAAGAATTCTTAATTGAGCAAATATATCGTCTTATGAAACTAGTCTCAGGAATACTTACAACACTTGGATGAGCTCCAATCATGCTTTGTAATAATGAAGTTCCAGATCGACCAACTCCGAGAATGACTATTAAATTTTTCAACTTATAACCTTGTCAACTTTATTAACATGTCCATTTATTGAACATTATACTTGTTAATCATATTTTAAATTAAATTCAGGAAGGACTTCATCTATGAATTGGTTATACCACAAGCAAAAATTTAGTATGGAGTAATATAATCTATCATTTTTTAATTCAAGCAATTCATTGATTCCATTCATTTGAAAAATATTTGTTCTCTTTGTGAAAGTAATAATGATATTCTTAGAATAATCCCCCAAAGATCCTGTTTTCCATTCTTTAACTGGTGCCCTAAAGCCAATTTTTTTTTCTTTGGATAATCTTCCTGGAAGTAATTCATGTGATAATTTTCTAAGGGAGTCTTTTCCTTGTTTTGTAATATTCTCTCTTTCTTCTTTACTTTTTGCTATCCAGTTTTCTACTATAAGATGATCTAGATATGGGACACGGCCTTCAATTGATGATGCCATTGCTAATTTATCCAATCTCATAAGCATTAATTCAGGTAATCTAAAATTAAAATCAAGGAAGCTCATCCAAGCTATATTGTCTTTAGGGTCATAATTTTGACAATATCTTTTGTAAATAGGCTCAATTGCTGACTTATATATTTGGTCAGATTTAATACTATTATTTGAATCAATTAAAATCTTATTTAATTGTTTAGAAGAAAAATCCCAAGCACCTCCCCAAAAAAGAGGTTGTCCTTTTTCAAGTCTTGATAAAAGATCTATGATGCGACCGCTTTTATCAAAATTAAGGGCAGTAATTAACTTTATAAGGATTCTAGCTAAAAATTTAGTAGCTGTCTGGGGCACCTTATTTAATATCTTTACTAAAAGGTTAATCCTAACCCAGTTTGCATAGCCTATAAAAATCTCATCAGCGCCCTCTCCTGCTAAGATTACTGGAACTTTATTTCTTTGAGCTTCTTCTGACAATTTCATAACAGGAACGCATACTGGTGCGGATATTGGCTCTTCTAGATAAAAGCACATTTTCTTTAAATCTTCCAAAAATTGTTTTTCATAAATATTAACTTTGATTGAGGCTGATCCAAAGTGTTCACTCATTACCATTGCTTTATTGTATTCATCATATTCACTATTTTCTGGAAAACTTGCTGTAAAAGTTTTGATTCCTTTATGTTCACGACTTGAAAGTGCTAGCAAAAGACTTGAATCAAGACCTCCTGAAAGGAATAGTCCAACAGGAACATCAGCAAGTAATTGTAATTTTACGGATTTTTCTATTTGTTCTCTAATCGAGCTAGATTCTTGCATAAGATCATTCTTCTCATGGCCTAAACCTTCCCAATAAATACTCATAACTTCTTTCCTAGTAACTAAATCTAATTGTAAGACCTGACCAGGACAAATTTTTGTAATATTCTTAAAGAGAGTTTTAGGTGGAGATAGCGATCTAAAGTAGAAATGCTCTTTTAGATGAGCTTTATTTAATTCAGCTTTGAAAAAAGGTAGCTTGTAAAAAGCTCTAATTTCTGATGAAAATGCTATTTTATTATCAGATCGGTATATATAAAGCGGTTTAATTCCCACCCTGTCTCTTGCAATAAAAAGCTTGCTATTAGAAATATCATAAATAATAAAGCTAAACATGCCATTTAACTTTAATAATAATTTATCTATACCCCAACACTCAAACCCCTCTATTAGTACCTCAGTATCAGAATGATCTGTTCTAAAACCAATTCCTTCAGATTCTAATTCTTTTCTTAATTCTTGATGATTATATATTTCGCCGTTGAAAACTATTACAGAATTTTGACTACTTGAGAGAAATGGCTGCGCAGCTGATTCATCAGTATTTAAAATAGCTAAACGTCTATGACCTAAACCAACAACAGGATCTTGTAAAAAAATTCCTTCACCGTCAGGACCCCTATGAGCCAGGGACCTTGTCATATTTATTAAAATATTTTTATCAACTTCCTCTTTAAAACTTACTAAAGCAACTATGCCACACATATAAAAGGTACATCCTTATTACAATTTTTGTAATAATAAATCAATTTGATTAATAAGCCTATCATTAACTTCGGTTGTTCTAAACATGTTTCCTTTTATAGACGCGCCATCCTTTAATTTAAAATATTCCTCTAAATTTTGCATATAATATTTGACATCATTGCTAATAGAACTTAGATCAGACATGTCATAAACCAAACCGTCAACACCACTATCTACAAGCTCTATAAGAGAGGGTAATTTAGAGACAATAACAGGAATATTGCATTGAAATGCTTCTATAATAACTCCAGGATAACCTTCTGCGACTCTTTTTGATGGAAGTATAAGAAAATCTGATGAAGATAAAATACAAGGAATTTTAGAGCTTTCTACCATGCCAAGATAACTCACATTAGGAATCGGTTTGAATAACTTTTCATATTTTAATTCTACTAAGGGTCCATATATTTCAAAATCAAAGTCTGGTAAAAAAGCTGCTAGTTCAATCAGCTTATCAATTCCTTTATCAGAATTAATGTGTCCAACATAGATAATTTTTGAATGTGTCTTTTTTTTATTGTCTTCAATAGGATAAATATCTCTAGTTGTCGGGTACCAGAAGGTTTCACCTAAATGAATATACTTATTTGCTAGCTTCTTTGTTTGTAATAGTACCAAGTTAGATTTAAAAGTAGTCAAACGAATTACAAACTTAGAAATCGGATTTAGGTTTTGATATATGTAATCAAAATCACCTCCAAAGTATCTATATATTAAAATTTTAGATTTGTTTCGGAGCAATATGTATAAAATTGATCCCGCATTTAATGCTGCAGTTGCGGAAATATTTATAATGGTGACGTCATATTTTTTTTGAGAAAAAATAATTTTGCTGATTATTCCACCAAACTTAACAATGTTTAAATAAATTTTATAAGGCAATGACTTATTTTCGATGGATCTTGATATATCCAAGATATCTACTTTATATTCTTTATAGCTAGAGAAATATTTTATTTGATTCTCAAATGAAACCTTGGTGCCACCAAAAGGTTCCCCATCCTTTATTCTCGGCCCAATTAATAATATCTTTCTTTTGTTTCTATTTTGATTCTTCATTTAAGAAGCTTTCTTTTTATTATGATTAACGGCTATCAATAGATTATTTAACAAACTTACTATAAATAGGATTGATAAAAGAATAACTCCAAGACCCACTAAAGGTTTTATAGTGCCAATTAGTCCAGCTCTTTCAATAAAAATGAAATAAACTGGGGAGCTTATCAAGAGCACATATGAAAATGTAATTTGTTTTGATTTATTCGCAGAGATTTCAAAAATCCATCCAAGAAACGCTAAAACAATTCCATAAATAAATGGTCCTATATTTGGAATAAAGTATACGGCGCTGCTTCCAACTAAAGAAAAACCTGTTCCTCCGCCTTTATAAAATAGTTCAGGGTAAAATGACTCTGCAAACATCTGACCCTCACTTAGAGATCTCTCGGGATAAATGAATGAAGGAACTAAGCTTCCAAAACTATCAAAAAAAGCCTCTGGACCGTAATGTTTTGGATCTGTGATAAGCTCGATGCATGTTTGAAATGGATGAACTAGATCATTACTTCCAACAAAAATTCCTAGTGCTATATCAGAATTTTCTTGAAACCATGAAGTTAACTCATAAAAAAAATCTGGGCTATCTAGCATACCTCTTGCTATTACATAAAAACTTAATCCAAATAATAAAAAACTTGCTAGCGCAAAATGTTTAAGTCGAAGATTAGATATCTTAAAATTAACCTTTCTAACAACAACACTTGCAAATATTAATAAAGCTGAAACAGTAATAAATCTTGTATAAATAAAAAAAGTTGCCCATATCAGTATGGTAATAATAAGAATTCTTGTTATTAATAAAGATATACTTAGTTTTTCGGATAAAATTTCGTTAAGGCAGCAGCCTATAACCACTAACTGTAGCCCAAATGAGAAAAATCCTAAGCCTCCGGCTGCTGCATATTTTGCAGTATAATCTTCATTTGAAATTAAGTTATATATTCCAACTTTATATATATAGTAAGAATATAGCACTAGTCCGATTATAATCGAAACCAATATAAATGCTCTCAAAGTAAAATCTTTATCGTGTTTGTGAGAAGGTCTAGTGTAAAAATTAGTTGCATTTACATCTATTTCAATTGATTTCCTAAAAAATGCTCTATTGAAAGCAAACCTTGTAATTGAAACTAAAAATATTCCAAATCCAAACCAAAAATATTGGAGTTGGGCTAATGAGATAGCATCATTATCTAATGGATTCCGTCGCCATGTTTGTATCTCAACTATGCTGTTAAAAAAAGGAAATACAATGGCAATTGCCATTGTTGAAAAAAAAATTAGGCTCATAGTATCGACTAATACTTGATCCCTATTAAACATATAATAGAAAAAAATTAACATCAAGGTTAATAAAAGAAGGTACATTATTCTGTAATGATTAAAGACATATTATCAGAAGTCAATATAACTCATTTATAGTAATTTAGCTTTGAAGAGACTTTTATTAAATATGTTATGTATATTAAGCAAGAAATTGAAATTCCAAATAATATTAATAAATCAAGCTGCATATTATTATTAGAATCTACAAACAATCTTGCAAAAATAGAGATTAGAAATAATATTAGAGAAAAGCAAAACATATTCTTGCTGTATCCAATAGGACTTTTTTCAGTCGATTTAATTTCTTTATTAATAACTCTTACACTAAGTAAGGCTAAAGCAGAAATTGATATAAGAAAATAAATGCCAAAACTAACTTTTGTACTAGAAATTATAATTCCTGATAATATTAAACCTATTAAAATAACCAGTGATATTAAAATATTTTTAGTATTTTTTGAAATAACGCTTAATCCATCTATGGGCGACCTAAAGAAATAAAAATTAACAAGAGGGAAAACTGCAATCCAATAAAAAATTGTTAGGTTACTATTAATCGATTCTTCATCAAGCCAAATCTTCAATATTACATCTCCGGCGCCGACTGAACCGCAGAAAAAAGCAAAAGAAACAATAAATGCAATATTTTTTAAATTATTAAAGTAAATAGAGCCATTTTTATGCCAATCTTTTTCAACTAAATTTGAAACAGATGGAAGAGCAACATAAGTCATAACTTGATTAATTTGTCCAAGTATCTTTAGAAGGGACATTGTAGTTCCAACAACTATTATAGTGCTTGATGGTTGATTGGTTGCTTGGCTATAAAATATAGGTAAACCCATAATAACTGAAAATGAGAATGCTAATGGGATACGTTGAATCCCGTATACATAAATCTTTTTAGATAAGCTAAAGTTTGGAGAGTTAAGAATTGAATTCTTCTTAAAAGGATTAATAATTGTTGTAAAAAGTAAAAAAAATACTATTAAAAAAGTACATATGGCTATCTTCAAAACAGCCTCTGTTATATCAGATGTTGAACTGTTAACTAAAATAACTAATGGCAAAATGCCGAATGTTGTTATATAGGATATTGGCGCAGTAGCAAACTTTTCTCTCAGATTTAAGAATCTATATATTGCTTCAAACATAAACCTTGAAGAAGTTAATAAGAATGCACTAACAAAAACTAAGAAGTGATGAGGTTTTAATAACTTAATCAGTTCAAAGTAGCTAATAAAGTTAAAAATTAGATAAGAAATTAATAAGCCAAAGCTAATGTGACAAAAATACTTTAATAATAAGCCATATACTAATCCTCTTTCATCACTTTGATTTAAAAAACCCTTACCAAGATAATAGCTTAAGCTGTCATTCATCATAAAAGATGTGAGAGGAGAAATTACCCACGCCATTGAAGTTATAGTTAGATAAAGAGCGAACTGATCTGGAGGAAAAATTCTAGCACAAATTGCCAGGGTTAATAATTGAAGAAAATTATTAATAAAAATTGCTGTTGATGCTGAGATATACTGACTCTTAATAGCCATTAAGTATCTTTAAAATCTGAAAATTGAATGGGTTTCAATATCATTGCATAGAATGGTTATCAAAGATAACTGTAAATTTTGAGGTGGCTATTGCTTCAATATTATATTTCGGATATTTTGATAGTATTGAGGGGTTATTCTTAACAAATTCTATATTCTTATCTTCAACAAGTTTATTATGAAATGATATTTTATGACCATAATCTAAAAAAATTTTTAGATAGTCATCTATGCGTAATTGATTCTGATAATTTAAATACTTACTATAAATAATTTTTAACCAGAAGCTATTGACAAGTAAATATGCTAATTCAGGTATAGAATTGGTATCAATTGAATGAAAATCTTTGCAATCAACCAAATGAAGATTCTTTGAATCATTTATCATCTTGGGTTTCATTGATTTAAACATATCAGTTAAATCGTCTGGGGTCATTCGTTGAAGGACTGAATCTGTATAGAAGAGCTGAACTGAATCGGCAGGAACTTTTTCAAAATTGAAATTTTTATCTTCATATGTGGAAATACCAAGAAGATTAAAGAACTCATTAATATTTTTACCATCATAATTTTTTAAGATTTCTATCTTAATTTTAAACTCTTCATAGCTAAGAGATGAGCTTAAAAAAATATCGTCAGAGTTTTCTATTAAACTCAAGGTAGCTTCAGCAACAAGATTACTATTTAACCATTTGGTTGTATCATATGAAAAAACTTTTTTAGCTCCCAATAAAATGAAGAGCATACAATCCTGGCCATGCCAGCCAGTTCCTTGTTCTACAACTGTACCTGTGATTGGCATATTCAATAATTTAAGGGTCTCTAATTTTGTTTTTAATTTTTTGTTAAGGAGGCTCCTTGGCGCAATAACTCTTTTAAAAATTTTTTCTTTTAAAAATTCTTGAACCCCCACTAAATGTAGAAGACCTATAATTTTCTGGAAAATTAACTTAATTGCAATAAAAAATAAATATTTGTACATTTTTACTAAGAATTTTATTATTTATTAAAGGTTAATCTTATACTGATATCTTTTATACCAACAGCTTAAAATTAGAAGTTTATACAAGCTTAAGCCTAAATTTGCCATCCCTCTTCTATGTTTTTGTAACTCTATTTTTATAATATCTGCGTTTAATAACGGACATGAGGGAGCTAATTCAAGAAGCAGCTCACCTAAATCTCTTTTCATCCATTCTCCGATAGGCACCCCAAATCCCTTCTTATGACCATTTAATATGGCATTTGGAACAATTCCTTTTAAAGTGTCTCTTAAAAGAGATTTTGTAACACCGCCTGCTGTTAAAGAGTCTAAACTAACTGAGGACATTAAAGAAAAAAGCTCATTATCTAAAAAGGGAACTCTAGCTTCAATTGAATATTGCATAGAAGTTCTATCAACCTTTGGTAAATATATATTTGGCAAAATTATTTTTCTGTCAGCATAAATTAAGGATGCAGCATAGCTAAGTTTGTTGCAATCAACGTCAATAATTTCATTATAGACCTGATAAACATTTGAGTTTATTTTAGCCTGTTTTGCTTCATCAGAAAGGCAATTATTAATACTAAAGCCTGGTAAGTCCTGATCCATATAAGAAGCTACAAAATCAGCCCGATTTTTTTGAGAAAAGGCTTTAATGTTTCTAATTATATTACTATTAATATATTTACTTTTAGACAAGAAATTTAAGAGATATTCATTATTTAAGGCGAGTAATTTAAGGAATTTATTATCTATTCTTCCTCTTACATATCTATCATATCCGCCAAAAATTTCGTCACCACCGTCACCTTGTAAAATAACTTTTACATGATCTGATATTTTTTCATAGAGCTTTAACAATGGCATTACTGCTGGATCACCAAATGGTTGATCAAAACTATCTATAACCTTATCAACAAGACCTAATGCATCTGAGGAAGTAATAAAGATTTCTGTATGATCCGAATCTATATGTTCTGAAACCAGCTTAGCTAAATCCCTCTCATCATTACTATTTCCATACTCAAAAGCTGCTGTAAAAGTATTTATTTCTTCTTGACCTGATCTTTTTAATAAACATGCAATTGCAGAAGAATCTATCCCCCCACTTAATAATATTCCAGTCTTAACGTCAGCTCTATTTTGAATAGAAACTGCATTTTGGAGAGTATCTAAGATTAAATCTTTATCAATATATGTTTGATCAAGCGAAGATGGGAGACTTGCATATTTTTTATTACTCTCAGAGTCTGGTGAAATAATCATAATGTGGCCTGGATCAATTTGTATAATGTTTTTAAAAAATGTCTTAGAGCCTTGAGATCCGCCAAAATGAAGATATTCAGATAATGCTTGATAATTTATTTTCCAATCCTTAGAAGTGTTAACAATTGGATTAATTTCAGAGCAAAAAAATAAGTGGTCTTTATTAGAACTGACATATAGTGGCTTTACACCAAACCTGTCTCTAGCAAGAAAATATGTTTTCTTCTTTGAGTCATATATTACAAGAGCGAACATGCCATTGAGTTTTATTAAAGATTTTTCACCATATTCTTCCCATAATCTTAAGATTACCTCAGTGTCTCCATCGGTTAAAAATTTATGTCCTTTGCTGATCAACTCTTCTTTTAATTCAATATAGTTATATATTTCTCCATTAAAAACTATTTCAAATCTTCCATTTAAAGATTTCATAGGTTGATTAGCTGAAGATTTGAGATCAATAATACTTAATCTTGCATGGCCAAAAATATGTTTATTACTTTGACTAAATCCCAGTGCATCTGGCCCTCTGTGTCTTAATTCATTTATCATATTGCTAACAATATCTTTATGGTTTTCATTAAGATTATTGCTATTCTTGGCAATTATTCCTGCAATTCCACACATTTTTTATAAAATTTTATAGATTTTGAGATTTATACCATTCAACAAATCTCTTAATTCCAGTTTCTATTGGAGTAGAAGGATTAAATCCTAATACTTTCTTCGTTTCATCTATATCAGCATAGGTAATTGGGACATCTCCTTGTTGCATTGGCAAATGTCTTTCTTTAGCCTTCTTAGAGCACGCTTTTTCGATTGCACTAATAAAATCTCTTAACGTTACAGGGTTGTTGTTTCCAAGATTGTAAATTTTATGAGGGGCCTTAGAGAGAGTAATATTGTTATCTTCAGGTGATGGAACATTTTCTATTGATTTGATAATTCCCTGAATAATATCATCAATATAAGTAAAGTCTCTTTCCATTACTCCATTATTATAAACATCAATGCTCTCATCGTTTAGAATGGCTTTTGTAAATTTATAATATGCCATGTCAGGCCTTCCAAATGGTCCATAAACAGTAAAAAATCTTAATCCAGTCATTGGTATTTGATATAAATGGCTATAGGTATGAGCCATAAGTTCATTAGATTTCTTGGTTGCAGCATAAAGTGAAATAGGGTAATCAACTATGTCATTTGTACTAAAAGGCTGTTTTACATTCATGCCATAAACCGAGCTAGAGCTTGCATAAACTAAATGATTAACATTAGAAGTCTTGCAGCCCTCCAATATATTAAGGAAGCCCATTAAGTTTGATTCAATATATGTATGAGGATTTTCTAATGAATAACGCACTCCTGCTTGAGCAGCAAGATTGATAACCACATCAAAATTGTTTTCAGTAAATAAGTTTGCCATCAGAGTTTTATTGCCAATATCAGCTTTTATGAATTTAAAATTAGAAGAATTTGGATGTTTTTTGATCTCATTTAATCTAGAATCTTTTAAATTTACATCATAATAATTATTGAGGTTATCTACACCTACGACATAAAGATTTTTATAAAGTAAGGCCGATGTAAGATGGAAACCAATAAATCCTGCTGCACCAGTAACTAGAATTTTCATCTCTATGCCTCTTTATATTTAAACATGAAGATGGCTTAAATACTTTTAGCTGAATTGGACAAATTAATCTTAATATATCCTGAAATTAGAATAAACATAGTGCTTACAAAAAAGGCTAAAATTGCTCCCAAGATTATTATTAAAGGCCTATTAGGTTCAGATTTCAACTCTGGAGCTATAGGGGGATCTATGATATTGAAAATATAATTTTCATTCGATTCTATCATCATAAGAGATTTAATTTGTTCTTGTTGCAATGCAAAAATTGCATCTCTTATTTCTTCATAATTAACTTCTAAAGAGCGGTTATTTAAAAAATCCAATGATTTAATTGCTTTTTGTTTATCTTCATCTCTCATACTTTTATTAATTTCTTTGATAATAATATTATTCCATTCTTCTGCGATAAATCTGGATTGATGCTTTACTGAAATAGTTACAAATCCTGATTGTTTATTCTGATTAATAAGCATTATCTCTCTATACACTTTGTAGCCCTCTTGATGAGATGGGATAGCAGTCTGTGGATACTTAAATTTTCTTACCCATTTACCAGAATCAAAATATTTCTTTTTATAAGTTAGCTTATTGGATGTTGGATCCCATGCCTTTACGGCCATTAAATCCTCCAACAAAATATTCGGCAGGAAATGGTTTGAAAAAAACTCAAACGATTTTATCCTCTCAATCGCCTCAAGAGACTTATCAATAGGTTCGTTGGGTAAGGAAATTCCAGCTAAACTGGCCATGGTAGAATATTGACCCAGCATACCCAAACTAGATCCATTATCATTTGCCGGTGAAAGTATAGCTTCAGATTTATAAATGTTTGGCAAAAATAATGAAATTATAGTTACAACAACAATAGCTAGAAATACTGAGCTAAGTATAAAAACTTTTTTCTTCCATAGAATCGAGAAGATATCTATTAATCTAGGTTCATCAGGATATCTATTTTGTTGTGATTCATGCATTAAACACTCTGTTAATTAATCATAAAGAACTCATTTAATGAGAAATTATAAATATAATTATAAATCTTTATAATATAAATGGTACCCGAGGCCGGACTTGAACCGGCACGATATTTCTATCG
>CEVE01135846.1_pt1 | contig 21938 bp, 15 predicted proteins | sample 356431 | NCBI WGS metagenome assembly CEVE01 (sample SAMEA2622764, study PRJEB7988) | marine metagenome | isolation source: saline water (ENVO:00002010), including
TTGATAACCCAGACGAAGTTCCTGGGCTCAATACCTTCTGCCCACTTTCCCTTCACGGCCCTCTATTCCACAAACGTGACAATCATGCGTCAGGCCGATGTTACTGCTCCGAAATTGCAGCGGCCAATGGGTCTAAGAAAGGGCCTAGTGTTCGGCCGCTGTGTCGTATGACCAAATGTCCCCAAGGTTTCTATAACGCTGCCCTACATCGAGGCCATATCCGACTACCCATACTTGTGGAAGACGAAAACCGGTGTATCTCACCAAGTCATCGAGGTCAGCTTGTTGTTCCTCTCGGACCAACAATGAGCAGAATTCGAGACTCGCAGGGTTTCTCGCCAACAAGGTTTGCCGCAGGTACCGCAGCGTCAGGCCGCTGTCCACAATGTCTTCGATAATGATGACATCGCGCCCCTCGATATCGCCATCAAGGTCCTTAATAATTCGCACTACGCCACTATTTCGAGTGCTGCTTCCGTACGAAGAAACAGCCATGAAATCAAGTTCCACTGGCAGATCAATCGCTCTTGCAAGATCGGCGGCGAAGATTACTCCCCCTTTTAGAACACCTATCAGGAGCGGAGTTCGTCCCGCGTAGTCTTCGGTTATTTGTTTCGCAATGACTTGGACTCTGTCTTGTATTTCGTCTCGAGTGACCAAAATTTCGGTAAGGGCCGGATCGTCACTGATGCTCGAATCTGTCACAGGATCGGAACCTAGCCGCTTTCGGTGGATTGACCGGGTTCTTTCGACAAGGTTTCGATTCTCATCTTTCCATTCGTTCTCCGAATAGATCTGCCTCCGGACACTTCGGTACCTTTGGTCTTTCCCAAGGCGACTTGCATAACACGATCTACTGAGGCTGAGTCCGGCGGGTGTTCACCTCTTAGCCAAGACCTGATGGCTCGCCGAGCGAGAGGGATTGGAGCTGAGGCCAAAGAGGCTGCGTCTGTTGCATCAACTTGTTCCGCCAGGCAATCAAGCAAATCTCGGTCTGTTTCGGCGAGTTTGGCAGCTCGAGTGAGAAGAGGAACAACGTCGCGTTGAGCGACTTCATTCATTAGTGGAAGGATCTCATGCCGAATCCGGTTACGTCGAAATCGAGGGTCATAGTTACTTGGGTCTTCAATCGGTTCCCATCCGTAGATTTCACAGACAAACTCAGTATCCGCGCGGCGAAGTTGAAGGATCGGGTGTCGGTCCTCCCTCATCGCAGCTAATGCGTCTAAGCCACCTCCTCTCAGGAGATGCAAGATGATCGTTTCAGCTTGATCATCGGCGGTGTGACCGGTGAGAATTTCATTTGGTAACGCATCAAAACGCGCTTTTCTTGCCCTCGCTTCAAGATTTGGTCCATCTTCAAGCGTTAGAGACACAGCGTTAAATTCTGCTTTGACTTTTCTCGCTAGTTCTTGGACACGATCAGTTTCAGCAGCGCTATCGGCTCGAAGACCATGATCAACATGGTGAGCGATTACCGGTTGACCAGTTAAGGACGCCAAGATGAGAAGTGCCGATGAGTCAGCGCCTCCAGAAACTGCACAGTGGAGGGTTACTCCAGTAGGAAACAAACACTGTTCACTGAGTTTTGCCAATGAGTCACGTTTGCTCATGCAAGCACCTCTAGATGCCGACTGGAACTCGTTGCATCCAGGCGGATGGATTTCGAATTTCAGCCATGGACGGCAGATGTTCAGCGCTTTGCCAAATGAGGTCAACTGCGTTGTCGCCCCGTTCCGCTTCAATAGCAGCGATGAAATCCTCACCAGCCTGGTATTGAGCAAGTTTGGCTTCGATACCCATAAATTTTTGCATTAGTCGACTTACACCCGTCGCGCTGTTCCGTCGTTCGTGCATCACTTTGTGAAAGCGCAGTGCATGGGGCACATGTCCAGCGGCTGCTCGAGACATTGTCACATCACCATGACCCTCAACCAAGCTCATCATTCCCCCAACGCAGTCAAGTAACTCTCGTTGGCGCTCACTAGCGAAAAGCTGAGCTATACCCCCGTCTGCCATCGGGTCTTTGCCTTCGCGTTTCATTTGCACAAAAGCTTGAAATCCTTGTTTGATTCGATCGGGGTCTGGCTCCGCTTCGTCCAACATCTGGTTCACCAGATCCAAAAACCTCGGGCGGAGCCATGGAACTCCTGTGAACTGCGAACGATGAGTCAATTCGTGTAGCGCTAGCCAAAGTCTGAATTGTCTTGGGTCAAACGCGAATTTCTTTTCGATGGCCAAGATATTTGGTCCTACGTAATAAACGAGGTCCTGATCATCTCGGTCTTCGTCTTCGGCCAGCAAGAGGTCATATTGGCCAAGTACCCGGCGAGACATCCAGCCAAGGACGGTTCCTAATTCGGCGGCGCTAATTTTTCGGGTTAGACCACTCGCCGCAGCAGGTGTTGCTCCCGCTGCCAAAACAGGTCGCAACAACCTCCTAAAAGATCGGATGTTTGCGTCAATCCAGCCTTCTCGATCGATAACTCGCGCTCGGGCGGCACCCTCCGTTGAAGTCAATCCTGTTTGCGCCGCCACCAATTCTTCGGCGAGCGGCGTGAACTCAGAAAAGTCTTTGTGTAACGAGTCACCCACGTATGAACGTGAGAGAGGTTCCTCACCAGCGACCCGAACTGCGATGCGTTTAGCGAGATCCCAATCGACGGGGTCATCCGTCATTGTCGTACTCAGCGTTTGGGGTATCGGGGTGCTACGACCTTCATTATGTATCCCGCTACGAGTTGTAGAACCCCGAGCACCGCACCGATAGCTAGGGGTACTGCCAACCAGAAGTGCCAGACTTGAGCTGCAAGTGCGTTCATAACGTCATGGTACTCAACAGCACCGAATACAACTCACCTCTTTACGTTATGTTCCAAAAAATCACTCGAGTGCCTGTGATCATCTATCGGTGCCCTGCTGGTAGCTTCAATTGAGTTAGCGCCCGAGTAGCTCAGTGGCAGAGCGGCTCTCTCGTAAAGAGCAGGTCGCGGGTTCAATCCCCGCCTCGGGCTCAAGGTTTCAAAGAAGCTTTCTAGCGAGGTCTCAAATGCACAAAGAGCTGCTGCAGCAATAATCGTTCGTTTCCGTTCCGTCGCAAATCCTTGGAAACTTCTATGACTGAACTTAAGGATTCTGAGCCAAGCGCAGGGTCGACTGAACCGTCGCTGATTCCTTCACGGATCGCCAAGCCCACTGCCGTCATTCCCATGAGTAGTTCATCGGTTCGAAGTCTGCGCAGCTCACGTTTGTGACGCTCTTCCATTCCGCGGCGGCCCAAACCGCGCTCCCCCAGTTCTTCAGCTCGTTTGTTTAGATCGTCACGTTCGCGTTCATGACGCTCCTGAAGAGGGCCAGCAGCACTCTCAATCATGGCCAAAAGCTTGTCGACTGCAGCAGCTGCTCTACTTCCTGTCCCATCAAGGTCTCTTGGAAGGCAACTCCACGCATTCCATCGATCTAACGCTGTCTGGTCTGCAGCCAGGAGCATCGCTCTATCGACAGAACCATTTGCTGCCGTGGCTACTACAGAAGAATGTTCGTGGTCTAGTCCCGAGGAGATCAATAATTTCAGCAGTTCTTGACGGTTAATCGGGTTGAATTCAATTGTTGTACAGCGAGATGAGATAGTCGCCAGCTCCGGAGGAACCTGTTGAGCGGTGAGAATAAAGTGAGTTGAGTCGGGGGGTTCTTCCAACACTTTGAGAATCATTGGAGCTGACCCCTGGGCAAGGTCAATATCTTCGACGAAAATCACTTTGCAGTTACCTTCGTAAGGGCTCGTGACGGACACCCGCACTATTTCTCTGGCCTCTTCGGTAGTTAACGCCGGGCCGGAACGTTCAAACAAGATGAAGTCAGGGTGCTCTTCTGCGAGTGCAAGTCTTCGGTCACGCTCGGGGTCTTCACTGTCTCGAGCGAGTAGCTCAGCTGCCAGGCCTGTGGCAGCTGTTCGTAGCCCGCAACCATTTGGGCCAACAAGCAGATACGCCGGTAGGGGCGCAGTTATTGCAGTCCGCAACGCCGCCACAGCTGTCTCCTGGCCAATCATGCTGTCGAAACTGTCTGTCATACGGCGTCAACAGCCTCAGTGACTCGTTGAGCGACTTCCTCTATTGACCCGTCGCCGTCAACTATCAACCAACGGGCGGGGTCCGAATTTGCCAGAGTCCGAAATCCTTCTATGACTCGTTGCGCGAATTCTGCGTCTTGGCTTTCGATTCGGTCGCGGTTCTCACCCAAACGGCTGTCTGCCATTTCAACCGAAACAGTTATAAGGACAACAATGTCGGGCAGCAAACCTCCACTACTCCACTCCACGAGGCGCAAGAGTTCATCAAGCGATTGCCCTCGCCCGTAGCCTTGGTAGGCGAGAGTTGAGCCATACGATCTGTCGGTAATTACGTCGCGGCCATTGGCTAGTGCGGGCTCGACCACTTCCGCAAGATGTTGCGCTCTATCAGCAGCGAACAGAAGGGCTTCCGCTCGCTCAGTGGGTTCTGGCCCATCACCTAACAAAAGATCTCTGATGGACAGGCCCAGGTCGGTACCTCCCGGTTCACGCGTCAACACCGCATTTAGTTGTTGGGCCAAAATTCGCGCTTGCGTCGATTTACCACTCGCTTCCCAACCTTCGAAAGCTATGTATCTTCCTCGTTGGCTCATTGGGGATTCTTCTTCAGTGAGCGCAACGAAATCCATGCGAGAACCGATGCCAGAAGCATAAAGCTGCTCGCCAACCATAAGGCGCCTCGAACCCCAGGAAGTGCCATAGCCCACGATCCAAATCGCAGCTCGTTATCGAACAGCACACCGAATAGCCAATTAAATCCGTCAGATAGAAATCCTCCAACGGTGATTGAGAGCAGCAAGCAGAAGCGAACCAACGTGTACAAGGCGCTAAAAACTCTGCCTCGCAGTTGTTCTTCAACATGTTCGTGAAGAAGGGTGAAGCCCAACACATAGACGGAACCAGCACAGATACCCATCAGGAAAACTCCCGAAAGGTTCCAATAGGTGTTGGAGGTCGAGACGGCAAAAAGTAAGCAACTGCCTGCTCCAAAGACAGCTGCAATGAAAGCGCTCTCTTTATCTAGACGGCGCTGCAACGCCGACAACACAGAGACTCCAGCTGCAACACCTATACCGAGCGTTACCAAAATGGTGCCAAACCCCGCGTTGCCCGCGCCGAGCACCACATCGTTAAACACCGCTCCCAAGGGAATCAGCATGCCCCCACCGATCATCCCAGTGGCGAGACCTGTAAGCACTGCGCGTACCTGAGGGCTAATCGCTATGAAAGTCCATCCTTCTCTCAGCTCGCGGACACCTTCAGCCAGATCGATCGATCTTGCCTTCTTTTCTTCTTTTCGACGCGGAACGAGTGGGAGTGTTGCAATCAGACATGCCGCGATCAGGAAAGTTACCGAATCAAGAACTAGCGCCCATTCGACTTGACCGATAGCGCTTCCCCCCAACCATTCAGCGAGTTTCGCCAGTCCAATAAAAGCGCCTGCCGCTAGCGGGAAGGTTCCGTATGCCGCCACTAGCGAAAGTGAATTAGCTGCTGTTAGCTGCTCTTTAGGTACCAGGTTGGGAACGATGGCTTCTTTGGCGGGGCCCCATAGGGAGGTTGCTAATTCAAGCAACAACGAGACAAGTACCAGCGCCCATACGCGCTCAATGAATGGGATAGTAAGCAAGACCAAGGCTCGAAGTACGTCACAGCTAATCAAAAGCCGTTTTCGGTTAACTCTGTCGACTATGACACCTCCGACAGAGGCCAAAAAGAATCCTGGCAGCACTCTGGCGATCATGACGAGCGCTATCGCAGATCCGGGTTGGTCACCGCCGATGCGGCGCGCGATCTCAATGATGGCGAGGAATCCAATCCAGTCGCCAAATGCGCTGACAATCTGAGCAATCCAAAGGCGCAGGAAGGCTGAACTCCCGAAAACCGGGTGCGACCTAGTAAGCCGCTCGTTGGATTCTTGTTCCCGGTCTACCTCCGGTTCGTCCATATCCACGGCTCAGGCTCTTCAGGCTTTCCTACGGTCAAAAGTCTATTGCAACTTAATTTTCTGCTTGTGGCTTAAAGAATATTCACAAATACCGCTATCTGAGAGAACGGTGGGAAAGCTCAAGCTCGTTTTTCAGCCAAAAGTTCTACCGCTCTTTGCTCGGTGAGCGCTTCAACTGAGTCCCAGCTCTTGAGCGACGCGTTTGTCTTGCCGTCGGTGACATAGGGTCCAAATTTTCCGTCTTTCAGCAAGATGGGCTGACCGCTGTTTGGATCTTTACCGAGCTCTTTGAGCGGTGGTTTCGCTGCTCTCCTGCCGAATTTCTTAGGTACTGCGAGCAGTTGCAGGCATTCTTCAAGAGTGATGGTCAACAACTGTTCTTCGTTTTGAATATTGCGGCTCTCGCCGTCTTTCAACAAATAGGGGCCGTACGGACCGTTTTGAACAGTTATTTCAACCCCGTCAGCGGGATCGGTTCCAACGGTGCGTGGCAAACTCAAGAGTTCGAGAGCTTCCTCGAGGGTGATACGTTCCAGCGTCATAGTTTGAAAGAGTGACGCTGTTTTCGGTTTCGGTTGATTCTTGAGTTCATCGATTCGACCTAGTTCGTCGACGAGTTCGACAACGTTGTCAAACACTCGAGAGGTTTCGATGAGAGAGTTGATGTTGGTGAGACGATCTTCGTTGTCTCCGCGATGTAAGTCCTTTAGGTACCCGGACTTCTCTAGGCATGACTGCAAAGCTGTAGGAGCGTCTATTTCACGCAGTTCAACTAACGATTTTCTCAGCTTGAGAAATGATCGAATGGCCTTTTGCGCGGCGGGCGAAGAACCGGCTTCTTTCGCCCTTTCGAAGGCCTCTATGAGGCTGATGTTGTGGGTGTCGCCGAACTCAACAAGTCGTTTGATGGCAGCATCACCGATTCCGCGTTTGGGGTTCTTGATCGCCTGTCGTACCGAGTCGTTGTCGGGGTAATCGGTCATGCACCGCATGTAGGCAAGCGCTACTTTGAGTTCTTTCTTGTGAAGCGGGAGACCAAGAAGTTGCCCTCCGGGTGTCGAGGCGGCTGGCATTTTGGGAGGTCGGCCTAGAGAAACGTAGGGGCCAAAGGTTCCGGGACGTGCAATGACTTCTATGCCGGTAGCTGGGTCGACGCCTAACACGCGTTCTTCGGGCGTTTCTAAAAGTTGGATTGCTAGGTCGAGAGTGATCTCATCAGGGGTGATGCCGGCGGGTAATGATCGATATTCGTCGCCTCGTTGCACGTATGGAAAGTTTTTACCAACTTTGGCCACAACGACCTGACCGTCGCTATCTACACCAATCGGGATCGTATTGATTTCGACTGGATCGATATCGGCGAGACGTTCATCGGATACGAGATCACGCAGACCCGGTAGGGGCTTCCCCGTAGCGTCGACGCTTCCGAAATAGAAATCATCTAGCCATGGGTTGGGTTCGATTTCGCCTACCGATATCTGATCGAGGTCGTCTTCCATGCTCGCGGTAAGTGCGTAATCCACTAGGTGTGGGAAGTGGTTTTCCATGAGGCCGACTGTGGCAAATGCAGTGAGCGCGGGGACCAACGCTTGGCCTTTCTTCCAGACATAGCCTCGACTTTGGATGGTGCCAAGAATGCTCGCGTAGGTACTCGGCCGTCCCACCCCTAGCTCTTCTAGTTGGCGAACTAGGGTCGCCTCGGTGTATCGAGCCGGCGGTTTCGTTTGATGATCTTTACTTTCGAGGGAGGTGGCAAGCACTGCGTCGCCCTCAGAGAGATTAGGAAGTTCTCGTTCTTCGTCGTCTGATTCATCTGACTGTCGCCCATACAGAGACATAAATCCAGGCGAAGTGATGACAGTCCCACTGGTACCAAATTCATAGGTTTCCGAGCCGAATGGGGAAGCTGCTAAACGAATGGTGACCGTTTGACCTTCGGCATCATTCATCTGGCTAGCGATGGTGCGACTCCAGATCAGCTGATACAAGCGCGCTTGGTCACTATCTGTTGTATCTCCTTTGAAGCCAAGGTCGGATGGGTCTCTCCAAGCGTCTCCTGCGGGCCGGATAGCTTCGTGGGCTTCTTGGGCGTTCTTAACCTTTTTGTTATACACCCGAGCATCTGCAGGCAAATGGTCGTGCCCAAATCGCTCTCTGATCAATGTCCGAGCAGCGCTCAGGGCATCTGCCGACAGGGTCGTACTGTCGGTGCGCATATATGTTATGTGGCCCTCTTCGTAAAGCTTTTGTGCGGCACCCATGGTTCGTGAAGCAGAGAAGCCTAAACGCCCGCTGGCTTCTTGCTGGAGAGTCGAGGTCATAAAGGGCGCTGCTGGTCGCCGTCGGTACGGTTTGGACTCAACGGATTGAACAGTGAACTCGACCCCGCTGAGTGCTGCTGCCAGTTCTTTACCTTGGTCAGTGTTTACGATCGTTCTGTCGGCCTGGCTGAGCTGACCTTGGGCGTCGAAGTCTCGACCTGTTGCGACACGAACGCCATTAACAGCAGTCAGACCGGCTTTAAAGGTCACACCAGAAGACATTTCAGCTTCCAAGCTTGAGTATGACGCCGTCTGAAATTCGATTCGTTGACGTTCTCGTTCAACAATCAGACGGTTGGCGACGCTCTGAACTCTGCCTGCGGACAGGCCTGGCTTAACTTTCTGCCACATTACGGGCGAAACTTTGTAACCGTAGAGCCGGTCGAACTTACGTCGTGCTTCTTGCGCGTCGACGAGGCGGTGATCTAATTCTCGGGGGGACGCGACTGCATCTTGAATGGCTTTTTCGGTGATTTCGTGGAACACCATTCGGTACACGGGTACTTGGGGATTTAGTACTTCGAGGAGATGCCAGGCGATGGCTTCACCCTCTCGATCTTCATCCGTTGCCAGGTACAGCCCATCCGAACTCTTCAGTAGCTTCTTGAGTTTCGCTACTTGTTTCTTGGCCCTTTCAGTGACTACATAAAGCGCCTTGAAATCATTGTCGACGTCTATACCCAGATTCGCCCACGACTCACCTTTATAAACCGCAGGTACCTCAGTTGCTTTGGCTGGTAGATCACGTATATGTCCCACCGAAGCCTCGACTACATAGTCCGAACCCAGATAGCGCTCAATGGTTTTAGCCTTGGCGGGCGATTCGACGATTACTAACGATTTCGGCACAGCGGCAATTAATTCCCTAATTCAAGCGGAGCTGTCAAATTCTTTGGTTGCCCGATAAAGCAACCTCACCCGCGGAAGGTACCGGTCATTTCGGCATTTCCAACGCATCATGACTATCAAAATTTTCTTTGCGCGCCACCACAACAACGAGCACAACAACGACAACACCACCAAGTAAGGCTGCAATTGAGGCTCCGAGAAGTTCATCAACCGACGGTGTTCCAAGGCTGGTGTTTTCCAATCCACCCTGGTCTGAAGGCCATGGCCACAACACCCTCAACGAACCAACCATCAAGCCAAGGAGCACTGATACGACAAGATCCCGATAGGCCGCCAGAAGCGTGTGAAGTACACGACTGAACAAAGCAAGACCAATGAGAGCTCCAATGGCGTACATGCCAAGCACCGAGCCGTCTCGCTGTTCTAAAGCAGTGATGACATGGTCATAGAGGCCCAACATCAGCAGCACGAATGAACCACTTATACCTGGCAAAATCATTGCGCATATTGCGATTGCACCAGCGCCCAAAGCAACAACGGCTGTGGGGTCATCAAGAGATCCCGAGCGAATGCCTAGCAGGGAGAAGGTCGCAATAGCGGCTAGTCCAAAGGTCAGGTACAGCAGTGGCGTCCACTTCCTTATTTCACGTCGTGTCACAAAAGCGGACACTGTAATAACACCAAAGAACGCTGATGAGACGATGACGGGTCGTTCATGAATTTGTGTTCGAAGCCATGAGGCTAGGAGCAGCAACGCGGCGACTATGCCCAGTAGAAGACTTGCGAGGAACGACCATTCGACGGATCGGAGTTGTTGCTTACATCTTTCAAAGTCGCCGCGTATCAAACTGCCGATCGAGCTCGAGACAGTGCTGACTTGTGTAATCAGCCGGTCATATATCCCTAACAGGAGCGCCACAGTTCCACCCGAAACACCGGGGATAATGTCAGCGACACCCATACAAAAACCTCGCACTATTTGGATCAGGGGGCTTCGTCGCACATCTTGGACCGTACCGCGAGATCACCGTGCCGCACTTGGCAGCACGCCGCATTGTTATTCGATTTCTGATCGGCGCAGTTTCACGATCCACGCGTTCTATGTAGCCGTCAAACCTTCCAGAGCCTTTTAAGTCAGCGGAGAAGGATGAACCATTGAGCCAGTGCGTCAGTTGTTCTATTTGGTCCGTTGATCGGGCTGCCAGGACTACGTAAGCCCAGTGGTCGACAAAACATCGAGCTATAGCAGCACCGATTCCTTTGCTTAGCCCCAGTTATCAGAACGCCAGCATTTTGAATTTTCATTCCCAAAAGCTGGGCGAAGGTCGGGGGCTCCACGGACAACAATCTGGGACTCAGAGAGTCCCAGATTGTTGAGATGGATTAGATGAAAGCCGGGACGAATACCAGCGAAACGATGGTCATCACTTTGATGAGGATGTTCATCGCAGGACCGGAGGTGTCTTTGAACGGGTCGCCGATGGTGTCACCTACCACTGCGGCAGAGTGAGCATCGGTACCTTTACCTCCGTGGGCGCCGGCTTCGATGTATTTCTTTGCGTTATCCCAAGCACCGCCTGAGTTCGCCATGTATATGGCGATGAGGAAGCCTGTGACTACGGCTCCTGCAAGAAAGCCACCGAGGGCATTGACGTCGATAAACCCGATTACGAGTGGTAAGAGGATCGCCAAGCCACCCGGTAGCAGCATTTCGCGCAGTGCTGCTTGGGTAGAAATGTCGACGCATCGTCTGCTGTCTGGCTTAACCCCTGCTTGTCCTTCGCGTAGACCAGGGATTTCCGCAAATTGCCGTCGAACTTCGACGATCATCGCTTGCGCGGCTCTACCTACCGACGACATCGTCATTGCGGCAAAAATAAACGGGGTCATCGCTCCGAGGAACAGTCCGATAGTTACTGCTGTGTCGTTGATGTCAAGGTTGACTTGAGATCCGGCGGTCAAGCTAAACGATTTAAACAACGCAAGAGCAGTCACGGCAGCCGAACCAACCGCGAATCCTTTCGCAACGGCTGCGGTGGTGTTGCCGAGCGCATCGAGGCTGTCAGTGACCTCTCGTACTTCGGGCGGTAACTCAGCCATTTCTGCTATGCCTCCGGCGTTATCGGCAATTGGGCCGTAAGCGTCTACTGCCACGATTACGCCTGTCACTGCAAGCATTCCGATAGCCGCTAGAGATACGCCGTAAAGCCCTATGACGTCTCCTGCGTTGCCAAACGCAGCACCGCCTAACCAGTAAGACAGGCCGATCATTGCTACGACAAGCGCTACTGATGGGAGCGTTGAAAGCTTCCCTTGAGCGATTCCTTCAATCGTTACTGTCGCCGCTCCTGTTTCTGACTGGGCAGCGATACCTTTTACCGGTTTGTAGTGTTCGGAGGTGAAGTACTCAGATACGAATCCAATTGCCCAACCGCCTAGCAATCCGATGATGATTGTTAATGACAGGTAGATGGGGGTTGTGACAATGTCGGTTCCACCAAAGAGCCATTGAGTTCCCACAATCGTAAAAATGATGGTTAGTCCCATAGCTATGTACTGGCCGGTATGTAGCTGTGTTGAGAGACTTTGGCCTTCTTTACCTCTTGTAAGTAGCGCTCCAACGATCGACGCGATCATGCCTAAGGCCCCGATGAGAATCGGGTACATCAACAAGGATTCGTAGTCACCAAATACTTGCAGTTCGTCTCCCTGGATGAACACACCTGAGAGCAAAAGGGAGACTAGGACTATAGGAGCTACCACCGAGCCGGCATATGACTCAAAGAGGTCTGCGCCCATGCCTGCAACGTCACCTACGTTGTCACCGACTGCGTCGGCGATAGTCGCTGGGTTACGGGGATCATCTTCGGGTATTCCTGCTTCCACTTTGCCAACAAGGTCACCGCCGACGTCTGCGGCCTTGGTGTATATGCCGCCACCGATACGAGCGAACAGAGCAATAGAACTTGCTCCTAATCCAAATGCGGCGACTACTTGGAATGCGCTGTCGACTCCGAGCCAGGTAACCCATAGGAGGTAGTTGAAAGAGATGCCCAGTAGTGCAAGGCCCGCAACACTGAATCCCATCACTGCGCCGCCCTTGAAGGCCAATGGCAGTGCTTTAGCAGCCCCTTCTCTGGCAGCATTAGCGGTTCGAGTGTTGGCGGCTGTCGCAATTCGCATGCCGATAAACCCGGCAATCGATGAAAGAACAGCTCCCATCAAGTAGGCAAACGAAGCCGATGGCCTTCCGTCAATGGGTAGCACCAACAGAAGTACGAACATGACTGCCACAAAGGCTGAAACCCATTGATATTCACGCCGAAGGAAAGCCATAGCTCCTTCGCGAATGGCTTGGCCGATCTCTTTCATAAGATCGGTGCCTTCGTCCGCCTTCAAGACGGTCTGTGCGAAATAGTAAGCAAGCAAAAGCGCTAATGCTGATGCGATTAGCGCGAAATACGGAACCGCTGTCACGATGTCCTCTCAATTCAGCCCAGTCAATAGTGGATGCCGGTTCGGGCTGGGCCGACGGGGTCCGACCCGGCTTGGCGCGTTTCGGCGCCAGAGGAAAAGCCTACGAAACCGTTCGACGCGGGGCAACTACTTCTAGCTACTGATTGGCTCGATATTGAATTTGTTCAAAAAGACAAGCAACCCGGCTTGATTGTGAAAATGGTGCGCAGGGAGCCCAACAGCTTCTGCTCCTTCAACATTTCGAGCAAGGTCGTCAATAAATAAACATGATTTGGCTTCAACCTTGAGTGCGTCAAGAGCGTAGGTGTACGCCCCGCGGTCAGGTTTAGCCACGCCAATTCTGTGGGTGTTTATGACCGCGTCAAACAGCTCATCTATGCCGACGCGGTGAAGATATTCTTCGAACCGGTCATGGTTGTTTGTCAAGATTCCGATCCGGAGAGAGTCTGGCAACCGTTTGAGTAAATCAATCATGTCTGAGTCGACTCGCCCTTCGAACTCAAAAAATCTTGTGACGATCGGCCGGATGAAGTCACCGTGGCTCTGAACCAGTCTGTTTTCTGTTTCATTTCGCCACTGATCCCAGTTGATCTCCCCTCGAATCAATGATTCATGAAGTTCTTTCCCAAATGCAGTTGCGAACACTGTTCCGGTTTCGACATTTGCTTCGGCCTCAAAGGTTTCGAGGTCAGATTCATCCCATTGTCGGATAACTCCGTCGAAATCAAACAAGATTGCTTCGATCATTCTTTAGGAGTCGCTTCTTCCCCAAATCTGAGGAGCACTAAAGCGCCTATCGCGGCGATCAAGGAGGCTACTAGGATGCCGATTTTTGCTAATTCGGTGATTGCCGGATCGTCAAATGCGAGATTTCCAACGAAGATTGAGACTGTGAACCCAATGCCAGCTGCCAAGCCCATTCCAATAAACTGAGGCCAGTTCACCCCTTCCGGAAGCGCAAAGCCGAAACGCGTCGCTACCCATGTAAATAAGGCGATCCCTAACGGCTTACCAATGACAAGTCCAGCAATGATGCCGAGCGTGACGTTGCTTGCTGCTGCGTCGGAAATGGTGTCCCCACTGAGGACGATTCCCGCATTGGCAAGAGCGAAGATGGGGATGATCATGAACGCTGTGAAGGGGTGGAGTAGTTCCTCAAGTCGTTCAGTGAGCGGCACGGATTCTTGCGCAAGGAATGATGCGTACCGAACCTCGGCAACGTTTGCATCACTGGGGAGAGCGTCGACTATTTGTTGGGCATCACGTTGACCCAGAAGTGGCCGGGCGGGGGTGAGTAACCCAAGAGCTACTCCGGCGATTGTCGCATGCACTCCAGATTCAAGGGTCGCGTACCAAATGAATATGCCCAGTACTGCATAAACGGGTATGGCCCACACTCGTATCTTCTGCAGAACCCAGACAGCAATCAAACCTACCAGCGCGGTCAGAAGCCAAGTCGTACTGAGATCGCTTGTGTAGAAAATTGCTATAACCGCGATTGCACCTATGTCGTCCACGATTGCCAACGTCAGCAAGAAGAGTTTGATCTTGGGTGATACTCGACTTCCAAGCAGCGCGACTATGCCAACTGCAAACGCTATGTCGGTGGCCATAGGGATTCCCCAACCCCTTGAGGCTTCGCCGGCTGTGTTGAATACGAAGTAAAGCAAAGCTGGCACTACCATGCCGCCTGCCGCTCCTATCGCAGGGAGCGCCGCAGCCCGCATAGAGCTGAGATCACCAGTAACTAGTTCTCGCTTGATCTCCAGACCGACAACAAAGAAGAACAAGGCCATCAGGGCATCGTTAACAAAATGCCCAAGACTCATATGCGGTAGATGCCAGCTCCCTACCGCCAATTCAATTTCGGTGTGCCAAAAGCTGTGGTAGCTATCACCCCATCCGGAGTTCACCCACACGAGTGCGGCTGCGGTCGCAACCAACAAAAGAATGCCGCCGGCCACTTCCCGATCTATAAATCGCAGCACCGGTCTAGCCACAAATTTCGCAAGGCTGTTGTCGCTACTGGCAAAGGTTGGTCGCTTGAGAAGTGAATCGGATCCAGCCATGATGTATCTAGGCTAGAGCCCTAATCGACTTTTGCTCAAGATCACCTGATGACCATGCAATTTCAAAAGCTTTTTCATTTGTCTGAATCTTGAGCGTGCCCCGACACAATCAGACGTTAGGTAAATCGGGGCATTACCTGGTTGGTAATCAGGTCCATCGATTCAATAATCTGTTCGCTGGAATGAATGCCTTGGGGAATGAGGAAGAAGACCTCATCAAAACCAAGTCGGGTGTGCGCCTCTTCGATTTGTCGAGAAATAGTGTCGGGGCTTCCCACCAACTTCAATGGCATTCCCTGACCGAATTGGCGAGCCCAGTTGTCCCAGAACCACTCCATATCTTCGAAGTCTTGTTGCGCTTGGAGGTCCGTGGGAGCACATACAGCTATTCCGCCCCACGCTGCCTCATGTCCTTTGGGTTTCTCCACTCCGTGGCGAGGAGCCTCTTCTCTATAGGTTTGCCAAAGCGCTTCACAGAAATCGAGGTTGTCGCTCAAAACAATGGGGGTACCGCCGTATTGAGACCAGAACAACGCTGTCTTCATAGACATGGTGAAGCCGCCATATAGCGGTGGATGCGGATCCTGCAACGGGCGCGGTGCAATACCAATCTCGTTGATTGTCATGTCCTGATCTATGCCCGCTCCGTAGTTCGAATAGACGGTGTGAGGGTGCGGGTTGAGGTTGTCATTCGGAAATTTCCAAAATTCGCCTTCGTAGCTGAACGTTTGGTTCTTCAATGCTGTAAGCACCACTTCAACGAATTCTTCGAAGAACCTGCGGTTGTATTCGTCAACATCACTGTCTTTGTTCCAGAACCCAACCGCAGACAAATCAGGGCGGATCTTGAGTTGATCAACCCAACGATGTTGGTAACCCCTAACGATTCCGACACCGAGGCGTCCCCCAGTCATGTGGTCGAGAGTCGAAATCTGTTCAGCAACTCGCAACGGGTTGTGCGTCGTGGAGACAAACCCACATGAAATAACGCGGAGTTGTTCAGTTGCATTGGCTATCCATGACGCCATCAGACCTAGATCATTGGAGGCTTCGAATCCTTCAATTTGAAGATGATGTTCGGGGTGCCCGAAGCCATACCAGCCGTTTTGGTCTGCGTATTTAGCAATATCGGATATCTCGCTGAGCATCCTCTGATACAGATCGTTGTTGAGTCCTGCAAGACCTGTTTCAAGTTCTTCACGACGTCCCATCGTGCAGTACATGAATAGATCAAATTTCACTTTCGTCCTCCAAGTAAGCGTGACTTAGTTGCTGACAGCTAGACCGTCGACGACGGTGCTCGCGAACATGCGCGCGACATGGTCGATATTGAATTCACCATCAAAACGCCACCAACCTACGACCGAGTTCATTGCTGCAATCGTCATGCGCGCGATCACCCGAGCTTCGACGTCATCTCGGAGCGAGCCGTCTCGTTGTCCAGCTTCAATAAGGCGTACCCAGCCGTTTGCGAATTCGCGCAGTGGAACTGCAAGGTTCTCTCTGGTGGCTTCAGGAGATTCTTCGAAACAACGAATATTCGCTTTAGTGAAGTCGGAATCGAGTGTTATTGCGGTGACGTACGCGACAACTGCAGCCGTCAATCGGTCGTGGCCAGAGGCCTCATCGCCGGCGGCGTTTAAAGCGGCCCGTATTGCATCTCTCGCGTGCTCTAATCCGACTGCGAGAACCTCTTCAACAATCGCGTCCTTTGAGTCGAAGTGGTAGTAGAGGCTGCCTGCTTGCATCTTCGCTACCGAAGCAATTTCTGTGAGGGTCGCAGCGGCGTAACCTTTACGCGCGAGCACGTCGGCAGCCGCGTCCAAGATGCGGGTACGGGTTCGTTCCCCTTTGCGTATTCGTTCAGGTGCGAGTTCTGTCGGACTCATTGGGAAGAACCTAGTAGTCCTGCACCCGCAGTGAAGACTCCGAATAGCATCACACACCTTTTCCTCATCAAAATCGTCCCGTGGCTGATAGCCGTCGACGGTGCTCCAAGAAGTCAACGAGTACATAGTCACCAAGGTTTTGAGGACTAGTGAAGAACGCTCGCCCTCCGTTCATCTGAGTCATTTTCTCAACGAACTGTCGCAAATAGTTGTTGGGATCAAGCATGAAGATATTTATTCGTATGTCCTCTTTCGTGGCTCGAGCTACTTCTTTGAGAGTCGCTTCGATCGTTTCAGGCGCCGGCGGGTAATTGAAATACGGGCGACCATTTGGACCAATATGGGCTGTTGGTTCACCATCGGTGATCATAATGATCTGTTTAGTCCCGCTCTGGCGAGCCAGCAGTCGGCGGGCAATCATGAATCCGTGTTGCATATTTGTTCCGTAGGCGTAATCCCACGAAACTTCGGGAAGTTGCGGCGCGTTGAATTCAAAAGCCGACTCAGCGAACCCCACAAGCCCCAGGTAGTCGCGGGGGTACTGAGAACTGATGAGCGAATGCAACGCCATGGTCACTTTCTTTGCCGGAAGAAAGTTGTCCCGCATCGGCATCGACAGCGAGAGATCCAACATCAACACCGTTGACGCGCGGGTAGTCATTTCTGTTCGTTCTATTTCAAAGTCTTCTGGGGTGAGACCTACCGGCGTGCCTTGACCATTTCGGCTTATGGCGTTGCGGACCGTTTGCTCGATATTGAGGTTGAAGTTATCTCCGAACTCATATGGCTTGGTTTCGTAAGCCCGTTCGTGACCAACTCCGGTTCGGTTGATTCGATGACTGCCAATTTTGTCGTCCATCAACTTGTTGAAGAGATCACCTAAAGCATTTTGGCCGATTGCCCGTAATGCTCGAGGTGTCAGTTCAAGTCGACCTTCGGTGTTTTGTGCGAGTCCGTTTTCTTCGAGTAGACGCGCCATTTCGCTCAGACGTTGGAGAGCCTCAGCAGATTCACGACCGAGGAGTTCTTCGACTCGCTGTGGGTCCACTTCAGCAAGAGCGCTGGGGTTCGATGCGTTTTGCAGCATCTGTTGCAAAGAATCGAGGTCTCCTAATTGTTGCATCACATCGGTGGCTTCCGGCATATTCAGTTGCTGGTCGCCGCCAAATTCGTAGTTAGCGTCCCAGTTCATGTCCGGGAACGCTTCTTGCAGGTGTTGAGCGAGTTGTTGGGTCTGCCATTGCAGATCCATATCGTCCATCAGCTGGGCGGACAGCTCCTGTAGCTGCTGGCGTTGTTCTGGGGTGAGGGAGTTCATCATGGCCTGCATCGCTGCCATGCGTTCAGCCATGATTTCCAAAAGTTCGTCTAGGGACTCCGGGTTCTCTGGGAAGAAATCACCGTGACGATCCATGAAACCTTCAAAATCTGGTTCCTCTCCCTGGCTCCGTTGCTCAATCATTTGATTGAGTTCAGCCATCATGTCTTTCATCGGAGAAAGATCTTCGGGCTGCATTTCCCCCATCGCTCCGGCCATTTGATCAAATTGGCTCTGGGCGACTTCTTTCTTTAAACGTTCGATGAGTTCATCGAACTGCTGCCTGGCTTCAGACGACATGAATTCGTAGCTTTGTAAGCCCTTAACTTTGCCCGCAAGGTCGGGGGGCAACATGTCGAGTTGCAAGTTCTTGTCAATCGATGAAGCCTCCGCTATATCACTAGCGCGCTGATCTCCTGATGCAGCCGTATCAGCAACGTGGTCCTCTATCGCGTCTCGTTCCTCCGCGACAACGTCGTCGAGGGTTTCATTTATTTCGTCGTAGATGCCGCCTAGGTCGAACTGATCGAGCATCTCTTCTCGTCGCTCTCGGAGCTGATCCAACATGTCACGGAGACCCTGCATCTGATTTCCGTCTCGATCTTGGAAACCTTGCTGCATGAGACGTCTCATAGCTGCGTTGAGATCCCCGTGATAGAGCAAGTCGTCAGTGAGTTCCTTGAAGAGGTCCTGTGCGTCGAATTCAAAACCGACTTGCGTTCCGTCCCACGCGGAATACCGGAAACGTGCCCCCTCCCGTTTCTTACTTCGTCGTCGAATCACCATGACCGAGCCATCCTTATCGGAGCTTTTACTAGCCCCGACCTCTATACGTCGCCCGAACTCCTAAGGCTTCTTTGTTCAAACGTTTCGAGAGGTGTAACCCTTCGAGAATGAGTTCAACAGCGCTGGCTAATTCAGCTGGATCAGATGAGTCCGTGAGTTCCGCGGCCGCTTCTGCCAATTCAGAGTTTCCTGCGAGCAGATCTGCGTACTCAGCAGAGTTAATGTCATCGCCTGTATGGGCAACTGTGCCTCCGTCGAAACTATCGACGACCGCCACCAGGTCTTCGGGTGAAAATCGACCCTTAAAGACTTCCAACACTGCAGCATTCAGCATTTGGAGAACGATCTGGCCGTCGCGTCCTTCCTCAATGGACTCGATTTCGATTTTCCCGCTGGAAGACGCCATTAAAGCTTCAAGGTCGCTGACCCGCGGCACAACATGTGTCTCGCCCGCTTGCAGAGCGCGGCGGGTTGCGTTTGCGATCAACGTTTCATAGTTCGTGACCGTCATGCGGACTGACACCCCAGATCGTTGGTTGACCTGCGGACTTGAGCGACAGATGTGGCTGAATGTTGCAATGATCTCGGCCATAAATTCTGGCATCGCGACCGATACTCCGGGCGCGTCAAGGGGCGCCGCTTCTTGTTCAGCTATTTCGATTTCAGTGTCAATTTCCAGTGGATAGTGGGTGCGTATTTGTGCACCGAATCGGTCTTTGAGAGGGGTAATCATCCGACCTCTGTTGGTGTAGTCCTCCGGGTTAGCTGATGCTACGAGCAAGACATCAAGAGGCAGTTGGACTTTGTATCCACGAATTTGTACATCTCGTTCTTCGAGCACATTAAGCAAGCCAACCTGGATTCGTTCAGCGAGATCAGGGAGCTCGTTAATCGCAAAGATGCCTCGGTTGGTGCGGGGCACCATTCCGTAATGCAAAGTCAACTCATCGGAAAGGTACCGGCCCTCAGCAACCTTAATGGGGTCGACTTCACCGATGAGATCAGCTATCGAGGTGTCCGGCGTCGCCAACTTTTCGCCATAGCGGACATCTCGGTGCGCCCATGCGAGCGGGGTTTTGTCACCGCGTTTAGCTAGAAGATCTTTCGCGTGTTTCGACACCGGATTGAATGGATCATCATAAATTTCGGAACCCTCGACATAGGGCATCCACTCATCAAGCAAGTTGACGAGGGATCTAATCATTCTGGTTTTGGCCTGGCCACGTTCTCCGAGGAATATGACGTCGTGACCCGCAAGTACCGCGTTCTCGAGTTGCGGTAGGACCGTGTTTTCATATCCAACCACGCCATCAAAGAGAGGTTCGCCAGCTGAAATCAGCGCAACAGCGTTTTGTCGCATTTCTTCTTTAACTGGGCGAGATACCCACCCCGACTTCTTGAGTTCCCCAACATTCTTTGGCTGTGTCATGGCCGCACCCTAACCGCCAAGGCGCCCTTTAGGTCGCCCAGGCCACTACGGTCAGCAAGATAGTGAGCAGACTCGGAGATACAGAACGAGGTATTTCACTGTCAGGTGCTTGGAAAGCTCTGGCAGGTGAAGACGCTGCGCGTCGCCATATTGGTGACGTTCACCTTGACGACAGCGGTTGGATTGATGTTGAAGTACCCGGGCTATGGCGCTCTCACGACACGCTCTCAGAAGCCGAATCAGTGCTGTACCGCCGACATTTCAATCTTGGCGCATTACCTGAGGGCGGTAGACGTTGGCTCGCCGTAGACGGGCTTTGCTACCAAGGGGATATTTGGCTCAATGGTGCTTATCTGGGAGACACAGAGGGTTACTTCGTTGAGCACAGCTTCGAAATATCTGAAGTTACGTCTGGTGCTAGTGAGCATCTTTTAGCCATTGAGGCCAATTGCTTGAACCCATCGGACCGCACTGAGAAACGCAACATCACCGGTGTGTTGCAACACTCTGACGCGTTAGATCATGGCTTGAATCCAGGAGGCATTTGGAGAGATATACGGATCGAACAAAGCGGTCCCGTCAAAATTGATGATCTCAGAGTGTTGGTGCTGGAGGCCGATAACGATCGGGCGATTATCAAGCTCGGGGCGAACCTCGATAGTGCAGTAACGGCGACTGTTGAAGTCGTGACCGCGATAGGCCGCGGCGACAAGATTGAACATCAGCAGGAACTCGTCCTCGCCCGTGGTCGAAATGAGATCGAGTGGCATGTCGCGGTTGAAGAACCTGATCTGTGGTGGCCATTCGCTCTAGGCGACCAACCGCTGTACGACACCGAAGTTGCGGTCGTTATCGCCGGCGAGCTAAGTGACAAAAAATCTCGTCGTATCGGGCTGCGAAGTTTCGAGCTTCGTAACTGGATTGCTTCAGTTAACGGAGAACGCATCTACCTAAAAGGATCCAACTTCGGGCCTTGTGATAGCGATCTCTCAAAGGTCTCTGAAGGTGATTACCGACGTGATCTCATGCTCGCTAAGAACGCAAACTTAAATTTGGTTCGCGTTCACGGTCACGTTGCTCATCCGTACCTGTATCAGCAAGCCGATGAACTTGGAATGCTGCTCTTTCAGGATTTTCCGCTCCAATGGGGCTACTCACGTGCAATTCGAAACCAAGCGACGCGACAAGCGACCGCTCTCGTCCACCAACTCGGACATCATCCTTCAATCGTTCTATGGAACGCACACAATGAACCGTTTCCCTACAACGGCAAACCTGGACAGCCTAAAGATCAACTACACGGCTCAACTTTCGGAGCCCTGACTTCGGTTAATCACCAATTGCCTTCCTGGAACCGTTCCGTTCTTGACCGTGCAGTAAAACGCAGTTTGGAGAAAGCTGATACCACTAGGCCCTCAATTGCCCACTCGGGCGTTGCTCCCCATCTCCCTCAGCTCGATGGAACCGACTCTCACCTTTGGTTCGGTTGGGAACACGGCGACATAGGTGACCTCAATGTTCTGGCTTCACGAATTCCACGGTTATTTCGTTTCGTCTCAGAATTCGGCGCCCAAGCCCTACCTACAGATCCCAAGATCGCTGAAGCCTGCGACGCTAACAATTTCCCCCACATCGATACTGAGGCTTTGACTAACGAATTCGGAGCACAGCTGGAATTGTTGGAACAACGCACCCCAATCAACAAGGCGGACAACTGGGGCGACTGGGTTCATCAAACTCAACTCCGTCAAGCAGAGGTATTGCGCCACACCATAGAGAT
>CEVE01016222.1_pt1 | contig 21713 bp, 17 predicted proteins | sample 356431 | NCBI WGS metagenome assembly CEVE01 (sample SAMEA2622764, study PRJEB7988) | marine metagenome | isolation source: saline water (ENVO:00002010), including
GAAATTATTTCCATGCTAGAAGAAAATACTGGTAAATCGGCTAAAATACATGGTGACATTGATTTAAAAATTTATCCTTCACCTCAGGTCAAAGTTCATGACATTAGTCTTGTAGATGATAAATCTGGAGTAATTAATAATTTTTTAAGAAGTGATAGTGTTATTGCTAAGTTATCATTTTTATCTCTCATAAAAGGTAAATTTGAGATTGAAAAAATAATTATTGATAATTTAACAATAAATTTACTCAACTCTCCAAATGAGAAGCCCAATTGGGTATTAGATAAAAATATTGTTAAAAAAGATGAAATTAATGAAGCAATTAATGAAAAGTATTTAAAATATAATCAAATCAAATATCCCAATATTAAAGTTAACGAATATAGTATAACAAAAGGTACTGTGATTTATAATAATACTTCTAAGCTCGGTTTTGAAAATGTATCTGTAAAAATTAGTCAAAATATAAATATATTGGAAGGAGGATTGAGTATAAATGAGAATAAGTACTTATTAAATTCTACTTTTAGTAAAAATGAAGAAGACCTCTGGGTTGCAAAATTAAATATTAATAATAATGATATCGAACTAGGCGCAAATATAAATATTAGTTATTCCAAATATTTTCCGAGTTTAGAAGGTCAATTAGCTTTAAGTTCTAAAAATATTAAAAATGTATTGAATACTAGAACATTTAAATATCTTAATTTACTTGATAATAAAACTAACTTTATTGGAGATTTTTCTCTCAGCTTTAATAATAATGATTTATTTTATTCTATATTTAATATAGATGCCAACATAGGTGACTTGTCATTTACGGGGGCTTTATCAGGTAATAATGGTTTGGAGCCTAAAATTGAATTAGCTTTTTCGTCAAATAATGTTGATTTAGACTCATTTGTACAAGAAGTAAACAAAATAAATAAAAACTACTCAGATACTAGTAAAAATATAGATAATAATGATTATTGGGATAAGTATTCAGGAAAATTTATATTTTCCATAGGAACATCTAAATTATTAGATTATCCTATAAGAAATTTAAGTATAGAAATTAATAAAGTGCAAAGCGATTATTATTTAAATTCTGGAAAGGCAACCTTTCCGGGGAGCACTAATATTGCATTTGAAGGTTTATTTAAAAATCAGTTTTCAATATTTGAAGGTGGAGGGTCTTTAGAAAGTGAAAATATTAGAGATTTTTATAGATGGTTATCATCAGATTTAAATAATATTTCAGACACTAGATTAAAAAAAGCTAGTATTAGTAGTGAAGTCGTATTTAGAAAGGGTGGAGCAACGTTTGCAGGCATAAAAGGAAAAATAGATTCTAGTAATATTAATGGTGAAGTTAGATTAAGGTTTGGTGATGTAACTAGCGCAATTGCTAATCTTAAAATTGATAGTTTAAATCTAGATTCTTATTTAGATGAGAGCAAAAACAGTGAAGATAATAATTTAAATAAAATAGATTTGCTAAATTTTGATATAATAAATTTTGATTTGCAGTTAGAAAATTTATTATTATTTAAAAATAAATATAGTGGGATTATTTTTAAAAATAACTATAAAAATAGTATATTTACTATAGATCAATTGGATATTTTAGATTTTGGCGGAGGCGAGTTAAATGTTACTGGTGAAATAAATTACAAAAATAAAGATGCGATTTATGATATTTCAGTGGGTTTAGATCATAAAGATTTTTCTAAAGTACATTATATATTTAACCTCCCTAAAGTTCTTGAAAGTTTTATTGTGGATGAAGGATCACTAAAAATTTCATCATCTGGTAGTTTTGGTAAATTAAAAAGCCAAATGCAATTTCAAAATTCTAATTCAAAGATTAATTATTCTGGTTTGCTTGAATTAAATAATTATATAATTAGTGGATTTAAAGGTAATTTAGAGATTTCTACTAATAATTTAAATGATATATTAGATGTAAGTGAAGAAGGAGATACAATATTTTCATCAGATATAGAAAAAAAGAAGAATGTTTTAAGCATAGAGAATATAAAGGTTAATAATTCAAATTATAAATATTCAGGAAATATAATAATTAATAATATGGAAAATAATTTCTTTGACCTTGATGTTGATTTAGAAGCTAATACTATAGATTTTCTTACTCTTAAAAATATATATAATTATTTTTATCTAAATTCTGATAGTAAGTTCAATGGTGATTTAAAAATTCACTCTGATTTATTTAAAATTAACGAGTATCAAATATCTGATTTTGAATTCTTAATAAATTTAAATAAGGATTCAATTAATTTAAAAAAAGCTGATGGAAAATTATTTGGAGGCTTTGTGAGTACTTCTGCTAAATTATTATATGAAAATTTATATGAATATAATGGAAAAATAATATTTAAGAATTTAAGAAGTTCAGAATTTTTTAATAATTATTTTTTATATGATAAGTTTAATTCTGAAATTTCATCTGAATTTATTATTAAAGGTAAAGCAAATAGTTTTAATGAATTTTTTGAAACTATGGAGGGTGAGGGAGAGATTCAATTTAAGAAGAATTTACTAAAAGGATTAGATGTTACTAAAATTATTAATATTAATAATATTCAAGGGGATGATGATTTGATGGATTATGTTTATCAATCATTTAGTAGTGATAAAGAAAAAAAACTAGATGACTTCAATATGAATTATACTTTTTCAAATAATAGTTTAACCTTTCAAACTTTTGAAATAAAAATAGATGATTTCTTTGCTTTGATAGATGGACAATTAAATTTTAAGACTAAAGATTATTTTCTATCAACTAAATTTTTTAAGAATAATAATTTAGATAATTTCTTATCTTTAAATCTATCCAGGATAAATAATAAATTTTTTAATTCAGCAGATAATAACACCTCTATAAATAATACAGATATTAATGTAGAAGATAAATCAGAAGATTCCGAAGATAGTAGTAATTTTGATACTGTATTAAATGAATTGTCAGACGATACTCAGCTAATAGAAAATACTGAAGAGCAGTTAATAGAGAAAGAAGTGAATAACATAGATAATAATTTAATTGAAATTGGTCAATCTTCTATAGAGAATATAGAAGATATAAAAAAAACATCTATACCTCTATTCTTTAAAAATATAACGATATTACCTGTTATGGATTATTATAAGCCTGATATTATAACTAATAATTTATCTATTCCTAAACTTCCAACTGAAGAGGATTTACTTGATGAATTATTAGATAGTGTTTTATCTCCAAGCGATTAATTATAATAATATATTTGATATAAATATATTAAATCACTACAGTATAGGTCTCAATATTTCCAAGGAGGGTTTTTATGATAGAATTGTTTACTGCTGCGACACCTAATGGATATAAAATTTCAATAGCACTAGAAGAGCTTGGGCTAAAATATAAAGTAAGAAAATTAGATTTTAATAACGCAGAGCAAAAAGAGGAATGGTTTCTTAAGATAAATCCTAATGGAAGAATACCTGCTATTATAGACCATGATAATGATGGTTTATCAGTCTTTGAGAGTGGAGCAATATTATTATATTTAGCAGATAAATATAACAAACTTATACCTCAAGATCCAGTTGGTAGGGTAAGGTGCATTGAATGGTTGATGTTTCAAATGGGAGGATTAGGTCCTATGCAAGGACAGGCAAATGTTTTTGGGCGCTATTTCGAAGAGAAAATTCCTAGTGCTATTAGTAGATATCGAAATGAGTGTAGAAGACTTTATAGTGTTCTAGATAAACATTTAGAAGGTAGAGAATGGATTTGTGACGAATATTCTATAGCAGATATAGCAAATTGGACTTGGGTAAGAATTTATAAATGGTCAGAGATAGATATTTCTGGTCTTGATAATTTAAGGTTATGGATGGATAGAATGAAAGAAAGACCAGCTTGTCAAAAAGGTTGTAATGTTCCTCCTAGGTCTGATGAAAAAACTCAAGTAAAATCGGCAAAAAGCATGATTCAGAAATAAATTTTAAGAAATATCAAATGAATCAAAAAAGTCATTTCCTTTATCATCAATAACTATAAAAGCAGGAAATTCTTTTACTTCAATTTTCCAAATAGCTTCCATTCCTAACTCTGGATACTCTAGGCACTCTACTTTAGTAATGTTATTTTGAGCTAATTCTGCGCCTGGTCCTCCGATTGAACCTAAATAAAATCCTCCATTTTTTTTGCAAGAATCAGTCACTTGTTTAGATCTATTGCCTTTAGCTAACATCACCTTTGAACCACCTTTTTCTTGGAATGTTTTTACATAGCTATCCATTCTTCCAGCAGTAGTTGGACCAAATGATCCTGTAACCATTCCGTCTGGTGTTTTGGCAGGACCTGCATAATAAATTGGATAATTTTTAAAATAATCAGGCATTTCTAAACCAGAGTCTAATTTTTCCTTAATTTTTCCATGTGCCATATCTCTGGCAACTATTAAAGTTCCAGTTAATATTACTCTAGTTTTAACCTCATATTGACTTAAAATTTTACATATTTTTTCCATAGGTTGATTTAAATCTATATGCACTGAGTTTTTAGATAATTTTGAATCATCAACTTTAGGAAAATATTTGGAGGGGTTTTTTTCTAATTTTTCAATAAAAACCCCATTTTCGTTTATTTTTGCTTTCACTTGCCTGTCTGCACCACAGCTTACTCCAATACTAATAGGAAGACTGGCTCCATGTCGAGGAAGCCTAATTACACGAATATCATGGCAAAAATATTTTCCTCCAAATTGCGCACCAATTCCATAATTTCTGGTCATATCTAATACTTCTTGCTCCATGTCTTTATCTCGGAAAGCTCTTCCGCTGTTATTACCTTTAGAAGGTAGTTCGTCCAGATATTTGCATGTAGCTAGTTTTAGCGTTTTCATATTTAATTCAGCTGAAGTTCCTCCTATCACAATACCTAAATGATAAGGAGGACAAGCTGCTGTCCCAATATTTTTAATAAGAGGTCTTAAGAAATCTAAGATTTGTTTTGTCCTGATGACAGAAGGGGTTGCTTGATAAAGAAAAGTTTTATTGGCTGAACCACCACCTTTAGCAACAAATAAAAAACTATATTCATTATTATTTGAAGAATAAATATCAATTTGCGCAGGTAAATTTGTTTTAGTGTTAACTTCTTCAAACATAGATAATGGAGCTAATTGACTATATCTCAAGTTATTTTCTTTAAATGCTCTATAGATTCCTTTCGATAAGTACTCTTCATCATCAAAATCAGTCCATATTAAAGATCCTTTTTTAGCCACTACTATTGCAGTTCCAGTATCTTGACACATTGGTAATACTCCGCCAGCCGCCGTATTAGCGTTTTTTAATAGTGTTAAAGCAACATATTTATCATTTTCAGAAGCATCCGGATCCTCAAATATTTTTGCAATTTGTTTAAGATGATTTTCTCTTAAAAAATGAGAAATTTCGTAGAAAGCAATTTTAGATAAATTTTCTATTATATCAGAAGAAATATGTAAAATATTCTTCCCATTGATATTTGTTTTTTTAATTGGGCCTAAATCTAATTGCCTATAATTTGTTTTATCTGCACCATACTGGAAAAGTTTTTCATAATTAAATTCGCTCAATTACTTATCCTTTTTAAAGTCTTTAATATTAATTATATTCTTTTTTTCAACTGTTTCATTTTCTTTTATTTGTTTTTCATTGTAATGAAGTTTGGGAAATTTTAAATGAAAATTTGCATATGGATCTGAAAATGCAGTTAACGAGTTAAAAGGAATGATAAGTTCATTCTTTATGCCATCAAATGAAAGCTTTATTGAAAAATCTTCTCTATCAATTCTCAAATCCCAAAAAGAGTTTTCAATAACAATTGTCATTTCATCAGGATATTTATTTTTTATTATATCAGGTATAGTTACTCCCATAAAGTGAGTTATAAAGGTTATATAAAAATGATGCTTATCTGGTAAACCATTTTTAGAAACTTGACTTAAAACCTTTTTTACTAAATCTCTCATTGCCGTGACAGTAAGAGAATCATAATCTATAGAAAGTATATTTTTATTTTGCATAAGTTAATTTTCAATTCCTATTTCTAGAAGTGGTAGATAAAATCTACCACTTCCAAGAGCGTTCTGTTGCCAGGTGCTTCTTATACCTCGCCCAAACGGTGTGACGCGCTGGGAGTTGAACCACGGTTTTTCTTACTGCTTATGCAGCAAGAGCAACCTCACGACCATTGTCGTTTGCAGTTATAAAATTGGCCCATTACGTAGGTACCATACCGAGCAAAAGTAAATACCCTTCAATGCATGTCGATCCTATTTCACCCCCTTAAATATATTTGGTGGAGGTGCCGGGTACTGCCCCCGGGTCCATTACATTTATATAATATTCCGTTTATTGCCATAGCTGATATAAACCAGCAATTTTTATTATAATTAATAGAAAATTTTTATAAAGGTTTTTAAAATATTTATTTATAAATTAAAAATAAATATTTTTATTAGTCTGATAATCGTTTATATATTTATAATAATAATTACTGAGGTTAATTTATGTCTGATTCAAAAAATAATCTTTCTAGCGAACAAATAAAAGAAATTAATTCTTTAAGAGAAAATTCTAGTAAAACTGTAAGGCCTGTTGCCCCTGGCATAGAAAAAATACTTTATGAAGTATTTCCAGCATTAGACCATGGATTTGTTAGAGTAGTAGATTATATGGGTGATGACCAAGCAATAGTTCAGGCTGCAAGAGTTTCCTATGGTAAAGGAACTACTCGCGTTTCAGAAGATAGAGGTTTAATTAGGTATTTAATGAGGCATAGACATTCTACACCATTTGAAATGTGTGAAATTAAATTACACGTAAAGTTACCAATGTTTATTGCACGACAGTGGATCAGACATCGTACTGCAAGTATAAATGAGTATTCAGCAAGGTACTCTGTATTAGATAAAGAATTTTATATACCAGAGGAGAAAGATTTAGCAGTTCAGTCTAAATCAAATAAACAAGGTAGAGGCGATACCTTATCAGCAAAAGATTCTGAAGAAGCACTATTTTTGCTAAAAAGAGATGCTGAAAAGTCATATGAGACTTATGAATATTTACTAAACGAAAATCAGGAAGGAGAAGTACTAGATAATAATAGAGATGGTTTATCAAGAGAATTAGCAAGAATAAATCTTACTTTAAATACTTATACTCAGTGGTATTGGAAAACTAATTTACATAATTTAATGAATTTTATATTTTTAAGAGCAGACAGTCATGCTCAATACGAAATAAGAGTTTATGCAGATATTATATATAAAATTATGGAATCTTGGGTGCCAATTACAGCTGAAGCTTTTAAAAGCTATAGGTCTGGTTCTGTGGAGCTATCGGCAGAAGCTTTAGACGTAATTAAACTAATGTTATCTGGAAATAAAGTTGAGCAGAAGGACAGTGGTCTAAGCTTAAGAGAATGGAATGAGCTGCTTAACTATTTAAAATAATTATATTCATTCAAATTTAATAATTGGTCCGTCTAGCTCATCTTGTTCTAATGTTTTAAGATATTTTATTATATGGTCTGAAATGCTATTAAAATAAATAGCATTATTAGATTCTTTAACAATTGTTTTATCAGGTTGTCCCTGATCTGAATTAATTCTAATATCGAGATCTAGAGGAATTTCACCTAAAAATTTGACGTCCATATCTTTAGCAGTTTGTTTTGCACCTCCATTATCAAATATATTAGCTTTTGAATTACAATTTGGACATATAAAATAACTCATATTTTCAACTATTCCAATGATTGGAACATTGACCTTTTTAAACATATTTAGACCCTTTCGGGCATCTATTAAAGCTATATCTTGAGGAGTAGATACAATTATCGCTCCGGATAAAGGAACTCTCTGACTCATTGTTAATTGAACATCGCCAGTTCCTGGAGGCATATCTATAAGTAATACGTCTATTTCTCCCCATTCTACATCCTTAATTAATTGTTCTAAGGCCCCTTGAACCATTGGACCTCTCCAAACCATAGGTTTTTCTTCATCGATTAAAAATCCAATAGACATACATTTAATATTATATTTATCCACAGTTGTTATTTTACCATTAGATGATTGTTTTGGTTTTTTATTTTGTAATCCAAGCATTCTGGGTTGGGATGGTCCGTAAATATCTGCATCTAATATACCTACTTTTATGTTTTGATTACTGAGAGATAAAGCTAAATTTGTAGTAAGAGTTGATTTTCCTACTCCCCCTTTTCCTGATGCAATTGCTATAATGCTTCTTATTCCGTCAGGTTTAATGCCATTATTTTGAATTTTATTTTCCATATTTTTATTTTTTATATCTTTTGCTTCTGATGTTAATAAAATATTGTATTTTAATTTATTATTATATTGCTGAAGTAATCTTTCACAATTATTTATCAAGTCTTTATAAAGTTCTTTATCGTAATTTATATGAAGAATTATAGAAATTAGATTATTATCTATAATGATATCTTTTAAAGTACCATTTGTTACAATATCTTTATTTGTATTAATATCTTTTATATCTTTTAATATATTTGTAATAATACTTTTATTAATGTTTGTCATTTTTACCTTAATTTAAAAAAATTAACTAAATATAGCTTGTAATATAATAATTATATACCAATATATAATATTATATTTATAATTAAATTAATTTTGAAAGCTTACAGCAAATTATATAATAGTTACTAAAAATTTTAATAATATAAACTTAAAAAGGAAATCAATATGCCATGGAATAGTAATGATGATGGGCCATGGGGAGCAGGTGGAAGTGGTCCCTCAAACAATGGAGGAAAAAACAATAATCCATGGAATAATAATAATAATATAGATGACATAATTAAAAGTGCTAAGGAGAAGGCAAATTCCTTTTTACCTGGCGGAAAAAAAGGTGTTTCCCTAATAATAATAGCTATATTAGCAATATGGATGGTGAGTGGTTTTTATACTGTAGGACCTGAAGAGCAAGGCGTCGTTTTAAGATTCGGGAAATATATAGAGACAACTTCTTCGGGATTGAATTATCATCTTCCAACTCCCATTGAAAAGGTCACTGTTGTTCCTGTTACTACTACAAGGAATATTGAAATAGGGTTTAGGAAAGGGTCTGATAGAGGAGGACAAATTAGTACACGAAATATTGATGATGAGTCACTAATGTTAACAGGAGATGAAAACATTGTGGATGTAAATTTTGTTGTGCAATGGTACATAGGAGATGCTGCTGATTTCTTATTTAATGTAAGGAATCCAAGTCAAAATATAAAAGATGGCGCAGAAAGTGTAATGAGAGAAATAATGGGAAGAACTAATATTGAATTCGCGTTATCAGAGGGAAGAGAGCAAATTAGACAAGAAGCACAACAAATGCTTCAAGAAATATTAGATTCTTACAATGCTGGAATAATTATATCGTCATTATTAATGCAAAGAGTTGATCCACCAGCAACAGTAATTGATGACTATAGAGATGTGCAAAGAGCAAGAGCGGATAAAGAAAGATTAATCAATGAATCTGAGGCTTATGCAAATAGAATAGTACCAGAAGCTAGAGGTGAAGCTTCAAAAATTATTGCTGAGGCACAGGGATATAAGGAGCAAGTTATAGCTCGAGCTGAAGGTGCAGCACAAAGGTTTATTTCTATTTATGATGAGTATGCAAACGCTAAAGATGTTACTAAAAGAAGAATATATTTAGAGACGATGGAAGAGCTTATGAAGAATACGAAAAAAATAATTATAGATAAAAACGCAGGAAGTGGTGTTGTTCCATATTTACCATTACCCGAATTAAGAAGTAATAATAACTCTGTAAATGGAGATTCTAGATGACACCTAAAAAAATAGCATTAACAGTATTTATTTTATTATTTTTATTTATTGGCGGCTCAAGTTTTTTTTATGTAGATCAAAGAGTTCAGGCTTTAGTTTTACAATTTGGTGAACCGGTAAAATTAATAAAAGAACCAGGGCTACAATTTAAAATTCCTTTAATGCAAAACGTAGAATATTTTGATAAGAGATTGATATTATTTGATAATCCTAGGGAAGAGATTATTAGTTCAGATAAAAAAAGACTTATAGTTGATGCCTTTGCTAGATATATTATTACAGATCCTTTAAGGTATTATCAATCAGTTAGGTATGAAGCTGCCCTTAGGAATAGATTGGGCTCTATTTTGAATGATAGTCTACGTCAAGTTTTGGGAAGAGTTCCGCTGAATGATGTTATATCAAGTAAACGTAAATTACTTCTAGATGAGGTTGGGAATTTAGTTGCAATGGAAGCTAAAGAATTTGGTATTCAAGTAGAAGATGTTAGAATAAGAAGAGCTGATTTACCTCCTGCTAATTCAGAGGCTATATTTAGGAGAATGCAAACAGAAAGGCAACAAGAGGCTGCTCAATTTAGAGCAGAGGGAGCAGAGGAAGCTAGAAAAATTACTGCTGAGTCTGAAAGAGAAAGAACAGTCATTTTAGCTAATGCGGAAAGAGATGGAGAAATTCTTCGTGGACAAGGAGATGCTAGAAAGAATAAAATATTAGGAGAAGCTTTTAGTAGAGATCCAGAGTTTTTTTCTTTTTATAGATCTATGAAAGCTTATAGTTTAGCAATAAATGACGAGGATACAACAATGGTTTTATCTCCGGATAGTGAGTTCTTTAATTTCTTTAATGATATTACTGGAAAAAAATAATTATTAATATTTTTTATGACTATTGATCTTAGTTACACAGGTTTAATATTTTTTTTTATATCTATAGTTTTTATAGCAGAAGGAATAATATACACTCTTTTTCCTAATTATATGAAGAAAATGTTAAATTATATCCTTAGCCTAAATTCTGATAATATTAGAATTATAGGATTGTTTTTTATTTTTGTTGGAACTCTAGTACTTTATTTAATTTTTTAAAAATATGATCGGATTATATATTTTAAAAGTAATATATATATGTGTATTTAATTAATAGATTTTAATATTATGGAAAGAATTATTTAATATTATATGGTTTAGATTGTATATGTTAGAAATATAAAAAAAGGTAAATAAATGTTTAAATATTTTGTTAAATTTAAGGCTATTGTAATTTCTTGTTTTTTAGTAATAGCTTTTTCTTATAATGTGTCGGCAGATAGTTATCCACCTGATTTCTCTGAACTGTCTGCTAGACTGTCACCAGCCGTAGTAAGTATATCTACAACAATGTCATTAGAGCCTAATGCTCCAGGTGCTCCTAAATTTCCTCCAGGGTCACCATTTGAGGATTTTTTCAATGATTTCTTTGAGAAGAGAGAAGGTCAAAGGCCTCCAAGAGAGAGAAGACCACAACAAGCTATGGGTTCAGGGTTTATTATTGATGAATCAGGTCTAATAGTTACAAACAACCATGTTATTGAAGATGCTATTTCTATAAATGTAATTTTAACAGATAATCGATCTTTCAAGGCTGAATTAATTGGAAAAGATAAAAAAACTGATTTAGCTTTACTTAAGATTGATACAGAGGATAAATTACCAACTGTAAGTTGGGGGGATTCTGATACAGCTAAGGTGGGAAATTGGGTTTTAGCAATAGGAAATCCTTTTGGACTTGTAAATACTGTTACTGCTGGAATAATTTCAGCAAGAGGAAGAGATATAAGTGCTGGCCCATTTGATGATTTTATCCAAACGGATGCTTCAATTAATAGAGGAAATTCCGGTGGTCCATTATTTAATTTAGATGGTGAGGTAGTAGGTATTAATACTGCAATTTTTTCTCCTAGTGGAGGAAGTGTGGGTATTGGATTTTCAGTGCCTTCTAATTTAGCTAAAGGTGTAATTTTCCAATTAGAAAAATATGGAAAGACTAAGAGAGGTTGGTTAGGAGTTAGAATTCAGACTGTAACAGATGATATAGCTTCTAGTTTAGGCTTAGAAGAAACTAAGGGTGCACTTATCTCTGGTGTAATGCCTGATGGCCCTGCTAAATTAGCTGGAATTAAATCTGGTGATGTCATTATAAAATTTGATAACAAAGATGTAGATGATATGAGGAGTTTGCCTAGGATAGTAGCTGAAACTGAAATAGATAAACCTGTTGCAGTTGAAGTATGGAGAAATGGAATGCCTATCAAACTTCAGGTTATAGTTGGGGAAATGGTTGAAGAGCAAGATGTATCAGCTAAAAAGCCTAAAAATAATAGTTCTGAATCACTAGAGATTGAAGAACTAGGTTTATTATTAAGTAATATATCTGATGATTTAAGGGCTAAATTTGGTATACCTGAAAATCTTAATGGCGTCTTAATTCTTAATGTAAGGTCGGAAACCGATGCATCAGATAAAGGTATTCTTCCTGGGGACATAATAATAGAGGTTTCTCAAAATAAGGTTTTTTCTCCTTCAGATGTAGAGATGAGAGTAGATGAGGAAGTTAAATCATCACGAGATTTTGCTTTATTATTAATTAATCGAAAGGGTACATTATCTTATATAGCTTTAAAATTAGGTAATAATTAATTTAATTAAATTAGAGGATTCATCATTAATATAAACTTTAAAAGATCTATAATAGTGATTGCAGGTCCTACAGCTTCTGGTAAATCAGATTTTGCTTTACATCTATGTAAAAAGATAAACGGCGTTATAATTAATTTTGATAGTATGCAGGTGTATAAAGAGCTGAAAATTCTTTCAGCTAGACCTAATAAACTATCTATGGACTTAGTTGATCATAAATTATACGGTTTCATATCCGGAAAAAATAGATGTTCAGCATTGATGTGGAGTGAAAAAGCTCTAGTTGAAATTAACTTAGCTTTGCGTAAAAATCTTGTTCCTATTTTGGTAGGAGGCAGTGGGTTATATATAAAATCATTAATGGATGGTATAAGTGATATACCTGTAACTTCTGAAAGTTATAGAGTTGAAGCAGAAAGAGTTTTAAATAAAGATGGAGTTAATAACTTTTATGCTAGGTTACAAAATATTGATGAAAAGCTTGTAAATAATATTAGCCCTATGGATAAACAGAGATTAATAAGATCATATTCTGTATGGTTAGAAACAGGTAAAACATTATTTGATTTAAGGTTAGCCGATAAAAGGTCCAACAAATTGCCAAATAAGTTTTTTAAAATTTATCTTTCATCCGATAGAGAAATATTAAGACAAAATATTAAGGATAGATTTTATAAAATGATAGATCAAGGTGCTTTAAAAGAAGTTTTAAACCTTGAAGGTTTTGACGAAGATTTACCAGTAATGAAAGCGCATGGAGCGAGAGAACTCTTGGCAGTAAATAGAAGCGAAATTTCATTAGAAAAGGCAGCAGAAATAACAATTAATCACACTAATCAATATGCAAAAAGGCAAGAAACATGGTTTAAGCATCAATATAATTCTAATTATCATATCTTAAATTTTAGAGATAATATTGATAAATATTGCAGTAATGTCTTGTCTTTATATAACAAATTGTATTAATAAGTTCTTATTAATTATTGAATTATGCATTTTTTTAACTATTTTTTATATATTTGGATTTATTTATGAAGCTATCGGGTTCTGAATTAATAATAAAAACTTTGGCAGGTTTAAATGTTGAAGTTATCTTTGGTTATCCTGGTGGAGCAGTATTACCTATATATGATGCTATTTTTAAACAAAATAGAATTAGACATGTTTTAGTTAGACATGAGCAAGCGGCAGTCCATATGGCTGAGGGATATGCTCGTTCTACTGGAAAAGTAGGAGTTATTTTAGTGACTTCTGGACCTGGTGCTACAAATGCTGTTACTGGTTTAACTGATGCACTAATGGATAGCGTACCTCTATTATGTTTAACAGGGCAAGTTCCTACACATTTAATAGGAACTGATGCATTTCAGGAGGCCGACACAATTGGAATAACATCTTCATGCACTAAACATAATTATTTAGTTAAAGATATTAATGATTTAGAGAATACAATTGCCGAAGGTTTTTATGTTGCTAGATCAGGAAGGCCTGGACCAGTAGTAATTGATTTGCCAAAAGATGTTCAAAATTCAATTACTAATTATAAGGGGCTTAAAGTAAAAAGTATGACTTCTTATAAGCCAGCAAAAAAAGCAAAGCTAAATAATATTAAAGAAGCAATAGATATTCTTATTAAAGCTAAAAAGCCGGTTATATATTCAGGCGGAGGTGTTATTAATTCAGGTCAAAAGGCCTCGTCAACACTTACTAAATTAGTAGATTATTTACATATTCCAATAACACAGACTTTAATGGGATTAGGGGCAGTATCTGCAAAAAATAAAAACTTTATAGGAATGTTAGGAATGCATGGTACCTATGAAGCAAATATGGCTATGCATGATTGTGATGTAATGCTATGCGTAGGTGCTAGGTTTGATGATAGGATAACTGGCAATTTAAAATATTTTTCTCCTAATTCTAAGAAAATACATATTGATATTGATCCGTCTTCGATAAATAAAAATGTTAAAGTAGATATAGCTCTAGTAGGTGATTGTTATTTTGTATTAGATATGATGTTAAAGGAATTAAAAATAAATAAAAGTAAACTTGATATAAAAAGTATAGATAAATGGTGGAATACTATAAATAAATGGAAGAAAAAAGACTGCTTGTCTTTTACTGACTCTGATAAAATTATTAAACCTCAAAAAGCTCTGAAGGTTCTAAATGAAGCTTTAAAAGGTAAAGATGCTTTTATTACTACTGAGGTAGGGCAACACCAGATGTGGGCTGCTCAATATTTAGATTTCTATAAACCAAATAGATGGATGACGTCAGGTGGTTTGGGTACTATGGGGTATGGTTTCCCTGCAGCCATTGGAGTTCAAGTGGCTCACCCTAAAAAGCCAGTAATTTGTGTTGCAGGTGAAGCTTCTTTTTTAATGAATATGCAAGAATTATCTTCTTTGAGACAACTTAATATTCCTGTAAAAATATTTATTTTGAATAATGAATATATGGGTATGGTTAGACAGTGGCAGCAGTTTTTTCATGGAGGTAGATATGCTGAATCATATACGGATTCTTTACCTGATTTTATATCCTTAGCTAATTCTTTTGGAATAAAGGGAATGAGAGTTATAGACCCTAATAAATTAAAAAGTTCTATAAAAGAAATGTTAGATCATGACGGTCCTGTACTAATGGATGTTTGTGTAGCAAAAATGGAGAATGTTTTTCCTATGATTCCTGCTGGTGCAGCTCATAATGAGATGAAATTAAGTGACAAAGATGATAAAGAGACGCAAACTGCTGAAGGATTAGCTTTATTATAAAAGTAAATTTAAGAATATTTTAAATTATTATTAAGGCTTTAGGTATGGATGAACAAAAACAATATCACCATGGTGACCTTAAAAAACTTCTCATAATGAGTGTAATTGAAGCTGTAAAGAATGATAATTTAGAAAAATTTTCTATTAGAGAGGCTGCAAGATTATTAGAAGTTTCTCCAGCCGCACCATATAATCATTTTAATGATAAACAAGAGCTGATTCTTGCTTCTATATATTTTTGTAAAAATGATTTTATTAATTATTTAAAAAATAAAATTTTAATTAATGAATCTCATACAAATAAAAAGTTAGCTGTAATTGGCAAGAGTTACTTACAGTATGCAAATGATAATCCAGAAGTTTTTATTTTTATGTTTTCACAGACTCTTTCTAATAAAGATAGAATGAATAATTATCAAGAATTTCATCAGTTATTTCTTACAGCAATAAATGAAAGTTTTAATTTAGAAGATTTAAGAAAAAGAGTTTCTATGAATTCAGCTGTAAATGCTGCGTGGTCTATCATTCATGGTACGGCATGTTTAATAGCAAGTAGGACATTAAGTGATGAAGAGGTAAATGGTTATGTTAATGGCAATTTATTTAATGAAATTTCATCTATATGGGCAGTAGGCGTATCTAAACCTCTAGTTTATAGATAATAAGTTTATATTCTTTTATATTTAATATATATTATATATATATTAAAAGTTTTACATTATAGAAAATAAAATGTAGAAAATTGCTATTGTAAAAAGTAATTTAAGGATTTTGTATTGGCTGATATTAGTACTCATACATTTTCAGTTATAGTTGATAATAAATCTGGAGTTCTTGCCAAAGTTGTTGGTATGTTTTCTGCCAGAGGTTATAATATTGAAAGCTTAACTGTAGCAGAAGTTGATGAGGATAGAAATTTATCTAGGGTGACTGTTATGGTTACAGGTACAACTATGGTTATTGAACAAATAAAAGCTCAATTAGAGAGAATAGTTCCAGTAAGAAAAGTTGTTGATTTAAATAATGAAGGATCATTTGTAAATAGAGAGTTACTTTTAGTAAAAGTTAAAGCTAAAGGTGAACGTAGAGTAGAATCATTAAGAGTTGCAGACATATTTAGAGCAAGAGTTATAGATAGTTCAAATCAGTCATTTGTATTTGAATTAACTGGTTCAGCAGATAAGTTAGATGCATTCATAAAATTAATGCAACCATTAGGACTTGTAGAGGTTTCTAGAACAGGAGCAGTTGCAATTCTAAGAGGTGAAAAAGCATTACTAAAATAATTAAATATTAATTTGGAGAATTATAATGAGAGTTTATTACGATAGAGATTGTGATGTTAATTTAATAAAATCAAAAAACGTAGTAGTTATTGGATATGGAAGTCAAGGGCATGCGCATGCCGCAAATATGAAAGATAGTGGAGTAAAAAATGTTAGAATAGCTCTTAGAGAAGATTCCTCATCAGTTTCTAAAGCTAAAGAAGCAGGTTATGAGGTTATGAATGTTTCAGATGCTGCGAAATGGGCTGATGTTATGATGATGGCAACGCCTGATGAGTTGCAATCTCAAATTTGGGAAGAAAGTTTAATGGATAATATGAAACCTGGTTCCGCTTTAGGTTTTGCCCATGGATTAAATATTCATTTTGGTTTAATTGATCCTAGGAAGGATATAGATATTTTTATGTTAGCACCTAAAGGGCCTGGACATACTGTTAGATCTGAATACTTGCGAGGTGGAGGAGTTCCATCATTAGTTGCAGTAGCTCAAGATTCAACAAAAAATGCTCTTGATATTGGTTTGTCGTATGGATGTGCCGTAGGTGGAGGACGAGCTGGAATTATTGAAACGACATTTAAGGAAGAGTGTGAAACCGATTTATTTGGTGAACAAGTTGTATTATGTGGAGGTCTATCTGAATTAATTACTGCAGGTTTTGAAACCTTAGTAGATGCTGGTTATGCTCCTGAAATGGCATATTTTGAATGTTTGCATGAAGTGAAACTTATTGTAGATTTAATGTATGAAGGAGGTTTAGCAAATATGAGGTACTCTATATCTAATACAGCAGAATATGGAGATTATGTTACTGGTAAAAGAATTATAAATGAAGACACAAGGAAAGAAATGAAAAGAGTACTTGATGATATTCAATCAGGTAAATTTGCTAGAGATTGGATGCAAGAATGCAAGGTTAATCAGCCAAGTTTTAAAGCTACGAGAAGACGTGCTGCCGATCATAAAATAGAAGAAGTTGGAAAAAAATTAAGAGATATGATGCCTTGGATAGCTGAACAAAAGTTAGTTGATAAAGATAAAAACTAGTTTTTTAAATAAATTTAATTTCTAAAAAATTGTACATATATTAAGAATATGCTTGAATCCTTTGCTTTCTAAGCGCATATTGTAAAAATATATTAATATGAGAGTATAATTATGAAGTTATTTCATTTAACTATAGAATTATTGAATATGAGTTTACTTGTAACTCTGCTTGGATCTCGACTTATTTTCCCAAAGTATTAAAGAATGCTTTGGGTAACATTGAGATTATAATATCTATGGGAGATAAAAATGGAATATAAAAAAAATAAGGTTACAAGTAAGAGTTCAGAAGAAAAAGTATTAATATTTGATACTACACTTAGAGATGGAGAACAATCTCCAGGCTGTTCTATGAATTTAGAAGAAAAACTAAGAATAGCTGAAACACTTCAATCTCTTGGAGTTGATATAATAGAAGCTGGTTTTGCTATTGCATCTAATGGAGATTTCGAGTCAGTAAAAAAAATTTCAGATACACTAGATGGTCCTATAATATGCTCCCTATCAAGAGCAGCTCATAAAGATATTGATAGGTCAGCAGAGGCTCTTAAATTTGCTAAAAGAAAACGAATTCATACTTTTTTATCAACAAGTCCTTTACATATGAAGTACAAGCTTCAAATGGAACCTGAAGATGTATTAGATATGGTTATAGATAGTGTCTCTTATGCTAGAAATAAAGTAGAGGACGTAGAGTGGAGCCCTGAAGATGGTTCTAGAACAGATCATGATTTTTTATGTAGATGCGTTGAAGGAGCTATAAAAGCTGGAGCTACTACTATAAATATTCCAGATACAGTGGGATATGCCATACCAGAAGAATTTGGTTCTTTAATTAATATGTTAAGGAATAAAGTTCCTAATATTGATAAAGCTATAATAAGTGTTCATTGCCATAATGACTTAGGTCTAGCGGTAGCTAACTCTTTAGCAGCTGTAAAAGAAGGGGCAAGACAAATTGAATGCACTATAAATGGAATTGGAGAAAGGGCAGGAAATACTTCATTAGAGGAAGTAGTTATGGCTATTAAAACAAGAAAAGATTTATTGCCATTTACTACAAATATAAATACTGAGGTAATTACAAGATCATCAAGACTTTTATCTGCAATTACTGGTTTTTCTGTTCAGCCTAATAAAGCAATAGTAGGAGCTAATGCATTTGCTCATGAATCTGGTATTCATCAAGATGGAATGCTTAAGCATTCAGGTACATACGAAATAATGACTCCTGAATCTGTAGGATTAAATAAATCTACTTTAGTAATGGGAAAACACTCTGGCCGTCATGCTTTTAAATCAAAATTAAGTGAACTAGGATATGAAGTTTCTGATAATCAATTAAATGATGCATTTCATAGATTTAAGGACCTTTCTGATAAAAAGAAAGATATTTTTGACGAGGATATAATTGCATTAGTAGATGATGGCATATCTGACTCTGGAGAATTTGTTAAATTTAATTCATTGTCATTAGAATGTGGTTCTAAAGGACCTGCATTAGCAAAAATAAGTTTAACAGTATTTGATAATTTAGAAGAAATAGAAATTAATGGTGATGGTCCTGTTGATGCTATTTTTAAAGGTATATCTTCTATAGTAGATGGGAATTATAAATTACAATTATTTGCAGTTAACGCAGTTACTGAGGGAACTGACGCTCAGGCAGAAGTGACAGTTCGGTTGATTGAAAATGGTAGATCGGTTAATGGTCAAGCAGCAGATACCGATACAATGGTAGCAGCTGCAAGAGCATATATTGGAGCCTTAAATAAGTTAATTATCAAAAGAGAAAAAAAAGCACTAATGAATAATTCTATGAGTAAATAAAAAAGGATAGGTATTTATATGTTTGGTATGTTTGCAAAATTAACAGGACTTTTGTCAACTGATATGGCTATAGATCTTGGAACTGCTAATACTTTAGTATACGTAAAAGGTCAAGGTATTGTATTAAATGAACCCTCAGTAGTAGCTATACATAATACAGATGGTAAGCATAAAGTTATATCAGTGGGTATAGATGCAAAAGAGATGTTAGGAAGGTCTCCTGGAAACATAGATGTAATTAGACCATTAAGAGATGGTGTGATTGCGGATTTTGAAGTAGCAGAAGAAATGATTAAGCATTTTATTCAAAAAGTTCATAATAGAAGAGCATTTGCATCACCTATAATAGTTATATGTGTACCCTCTGGGTCTACTGGCGTTGAAAGAAGAGCTATTCATGAGAGTGCAGAAAGAGCTGGAGCTAGAAAAGTGTATTTAATTGAAGAACCAATGGCGGCCGCTATAGGGGCTGGATTACCTGTTACTGAACCAAGTGGATCAATGATAGTTGATATAGGAGGAGGAACTACAGAAGTTGCAGTCTTATCATTAGGTGGAATTGTTTATGCAGAGTCTGCAAGAGTTGGTGGAGACAAAATGGACGATGCTATTATAGCTTATATGAGAAGGCATCATAATTTATTAATAGGAAGTATGAGTGCAGAAAGATTAAAGAAAAGTATAGGATCTGCCTTTGCACCAGAGGATGGGGATGGAGAAAAATATACTGTAAAGGGAAGAGATTTAGTAAATGGTGTTCCTAAAGAATTAATTCTATCAGAAAGAAATGTTGCAGAGGCTTTATCTGAACCAATTGGAAACATCATAGAATCTGTAAAAAGAGCTTTAGAAAATACGGCTCCTGAACTTGCAGCAGATATTGTTGATAGAGGCATCATACTGACTGGTGGGGGTGCATTATTATCTGGAATGGATATGGTTTTGAGAAAGGCAACAGGATTGCCAGTTACAGTTGCTGAAGACACATTATTAAGTGTAGCATTAGGAACTGGTAAGGTTTTAGATGAGATGAAAAACTTAAAATCTGTTTTAAGGACAGCATATTAGCTCTTATACATTGGAATGTAAAATATGGCAGGTATCTCTAACTTAAAAAGAGTTCAGGCAATTATTAGAGAAAGAACTTCTAATAATAAATTGATAACCATATTATCTTTTTTATTTGCTTTTATTATATTATTATCAACTTTTATTTACCCAAAAATAAATTATTCTATAAAAGTTAAAGTATTAGATTATTCAAGTACTATTATTAGTTCTTTATATTCTCCTATCAACACTATCAATAATTCTGTTAATAACTTTAATAATATTATGAATGTTTATAATTTAAATAAAAAATTAACATCCGAATATGATAATTACAGTAAATTAGAAAATGATTTAATTATTTTAAAAATGAAAAACAGCGAGTATAAAAATCTTTTAAATGTATCAGATGATATAAAATATAATTTCGTAACATCAAAAATAATTTCTAGAAGTAATCTATCTTATACTAAATCTGTTATTTTAGCATCAGGAAAAAATGATAATATTACTCTAGATAGCCCTGTTATTTATGAAAACTCTTTATTAGGATTTATAAGTGAATTAGGAAACACATCATCTAGATTAATATCTATAACAGATGGGACAGTAAAAATACCGTCTATTATACTTGAAAAAAATTTAAATATTATAGTCTCTGGAAATAATGATAAGTATCTAGAAATTTTAAATTTAAATAACTTCCCTAACATTAAAGATGGAGATAAAGTTTTTACTTCCGGAGATGGAAATAAATTTCCAGAAAACTTATTTATTGGAACTATTAAAACAAAGAAAAATGGTGACTTTATTGTAGAGCCTTCTTTAGACATTAATAGATTAAATTATGTTTATATTTTAAATTGGTCTTTAAAAGATAGAGGTATTGATATAAAAGTAGACCCGATTTTTTATGACTAGTAAGAAATATAAATGAGTTTATATAGCATTATTATATCAAATATTAAAAATTTACTTCCTCTATTTATATGTTTATTTTTAACTTTAATTTCAATTATGCCTATCATGCCAATTGGCTATGAGGCTATTACTCCATTACTTGGGGTTGTATCAATGGCATTTTGGATTGTACATAGACCTGATTTAATGAGTTGGCTGTTTGTTATAATTATTGGTATTTCTTGTGATGTATTATATGGATCTATATTTGG
>CEVE01015780.1_pt1 | contig 21695 bp, 22 predicted proteins | sample 356431 | NCBI WGS metagenome assembly CEVE01 (sample SAMEA2622764, study PRJEB7988) | marine metagenome | isolation source: saline water (ENVO:00002010), including
CCTTTAAATTCTATAAGAGTAATAAAATGATAATGTCAGACCTAAAAGGTAAAATATGGATGAATGGAGATTTACTTGAGTGGTCAGATGCTAAAATTCATGTTTTAACACACACTCTTCATTACGGTACCGGAGTGTTCGAAGGTGTTCGCGCATACGAAACATCTTCAGGTCCAGCTATTTTTAGATTAGATGATCATACAAAAAGATTATTCAATTCAGCACAGCTGATTGGAATGTCTATTCCTTTTAGTTCCCAAGAATTAAACGAGGCTCAAGTCGAGATTGTTAAAAAAAATAATTTAAACAATGCGTACATAAGGCCAATGTGTTTTTATGGCTCAGAGGGCATGGGATTAAGAGCTGATAATCTGAAAGTACATGTCTGTATAGCGGCATGGGACTGGGGTTCATACCTTGGAGATGATAAAATTACTAATGGTATAAAAGTCAAAGTTACAGACTTTCCAAAAAGATGCGAGAAAAGTATGTTACACAAGGCAAAAGCTTCAGGTAACTATTTATACTCTATGTTAGCCCTTAAAGATGCTTTGAATTCTGGTTTTGATGAGGCATTAATTCTGGATATAAATAACAATGTTAACGAGGGCTCCGGAGAGAATTTCTTCATGGTTGATAAAACAACATTATATACACCTAAAGATCACACGGTTCTAAACGGTATAACCAGACAAACGATCATAGATATAGCAGATGATTTGGGTCTCAATGTTCATGAGAGAGACATTTCTGTTGATGATGTTAAGAGTGCCGATGAGGCATTTTTTACTGGAACTGCAGCTGAAGTAACACCGATAGTTCAAATTGACGAATCGAAAATAAACAATGGAATACCAGGAAAAATAACAAAAAAAATTCAGGATGTATATTTTGACTTGATTAGAGGCAAAAATATGAAATATGATCATTGGTTAACGCGAGTCCAGGATGTTTAAGAAAAAAAATGTTCTTGTAATTGGTGATATCATGCTTGATAAATATAGCCATGGTGTTGTCAATAGAATATCCCCCGAGGCACCTGTGCCAATAGTAGACATAAAGAAAACTGTCTTCAAACCTGGTGGCGCATCAAATGTTGCACAGAACTTATCAGCTCTTGGAATGAATGTATCCTTACTTGGTATCACAGGAGATGATCCTGAACTCAAAGAACTAATAAAAGTCATGAGACATACCAACATTAAGTTTGATCCTGTAAAAGACTTGTCCATAAGGACTACACTTAAATCAAGGATAATTGGCAATGATCAACATTTAATGAGACTTGATCACGAGGACAAAAACAAATCAAACATGCATGATTCTTTATTTAAGAAGATCAATAAATATGTTAAATCTTCTGACTTGATTGTGATATCAGATTACGACAAAGGAGTAATAAAACCACTTGCAAATAGAATAATAAACCTTGCTAATGAGTATAATATAAAAGTTATAATTGATCCTAAAGGTACAGACTATAGTATATATAAAGGCGCTTATTTGGTTAAACCAAACGAACTAGAATTTGAGACAATAGTTGGCAAACCAAAAAATAAGAATGATATGATAAAAAAAGGCAAAGAGTTAAAGGACTCCCTCAACTTAGATGCCTTATTATTGACGCTTGGGAAAAATGGTATGGTGCTATTTGGTAAAAAGTCTGTAATTAGTTTTGCGACCTCCCAGAAAGAGGTATACGATGTGACTGGCGCGGGTGATACTGTAATATCAGTCTTGGCTGCCTCTTTATCATCTAATAAAACTCTCAAAAAATCATGTGAGTTAGCAAATATTGCTGCAGGATTATCAATACAACATTTAGGAACTGTAAGTGTTAGCAAATCTGATTTAAATAATGCAATTAGAAAACTCTAAAATAATCTCAGACATTGATAGTTTAAAATCTATTGTCGAAAAAAAGCAAAAAGAAGGGAAATGTATCGTTTTTACGAATGGTTGCTTTGATATATTACACCCTGGCCATATTTATATTCTAGAGCAAGCTAAGTCTAAGGGAGATTTTCTTGTCGTTGGACTTAATTCTGATAAATCAGTTAAAAGCTTTAAGTCAAATTCTAGACCGATTTGCAGTCATCATGACCGCGCGTATGTATTAGCAGGTTTAAAGTCAGTTGATTATATCTTCATTTTTGATGAAAGCACCCCAGAGCAGATAATTATGAAACTAACACCCGATATATTGGTCAAAGGTAAAGATTATAATGTCGATGATATAGCTGGTGCAGACTATATGATTAAAAAAAATAAAAAAATTGAATTAGTTGATATAATCGAACAAAAATCTACAACAAGTATCATTGAACGTATTAAAAAAATTACTCCTTAACTATTTTTTTAATTTTATCTTTAACATCATTTATTGTTATTAAATTCATTGCATCAGCATTTCGGACCCTTTCACCCCACTTAATGCTTTTGTCTCTAATATCCAAATATTTTTCTACAGCTTCTTCGTATTTATTAATTACATATTCCATCTTTTGATACGGACCAGTTCTTAGAGGGTTAGATGTTGCATAAAGACCAATTATCGGTATATCAACCATTCTCGCCATATGAAGCGTTCCAGAATCTGGGCCAATATATAATTTGCCTAAACTTAATACTGTAAGCATTTCGCTCAGACTCGTTTTATTAATTAGATCAACAGTGCCACTATTCGGTGTAAAACAAGCACGAAGTTTCTCAGCCCTATCATGATTAGTTTTTCCCAAGATTATAGTGTTTATAGAGAATTGATTTTTACAATATTCTGATATAGTGGCAAAGTTATCATAATTCCACTCTCGGAAATTATTTGATCGAATACTCGTAAACGGATTAATAGCAATGAAAGGTTGTAATTGCATAAGCTTATTCTTTTTTATAAACACTTCATTATCACTGAGAATACTCTTACACTGCCAATCAAGTATTTTTTTTTCTATATTTATTTTCTCTAGAAACCCAAAAAAATGATCTATTACATGAGATTGTGAAGTATCAATATCATTAAATGTAACATTTACCCTTCCACTAATTACTTTTGAAATTAATTTAGATCTTAGTGATTTTTGCATATGAAGGACCACATCAAATTTATTAGTTTTAAATAAACTTCGCAATTCTACAATAGAGTCAAAAGTCTTGCTTTTATCTACTACGACAAATTCAATATCTTTGATTTTTTTAACTAATTGATACTCAGTTTTACCAATCACCCAACTTATTTTTGATTGAGGGTATACGTTTCTTATAGTTGATATTATTGGTATAATATGGGTTATATCTCCAATTGAAGATAATCTTAGAATACATATTGATATTGATGTATTATTTTCTTTGATCATATGATAAAAACGAAATTCGGTTCAATCGTTACTCACAAGTTTAATAATCAGTATATCTGTTACGATTCATCTATCCAACCAATACTTAAAAATAGAATACTTGCATCACTAGATTCTGACGAATTTAGACTTTCAAATTCATCAAACTTCCTAGATCTAAATAATGGGTTGATAAAAAAACATTTTTTTAGAAAAGGAGCGATGTTTTTTCTTGATGATAAATATTTATACTACGGTTTAAAATATACGAGGCCTATGAGGGAATATATAAATCATATGGATTTCATTAAAATTGTTCAAAGCTCTAAAAATGAATGGATAATAAATAAACTAGAGTTATGCACCCCTATATTTTCTTATGTAGTAAAAAATACATTTTTTTACAGGGGAGACATCATACTTTCAAAAATTAATGGAGAAACACTTGATTTAATCTTAAAGAAAAAAGAAAGATTTTATTTAGAGCAACAACTTGGACTCTGTTTTAAATTTCTATTCAATAATGGGTTCTACAACTTTGATATGAACGTCAAGAATATAATTTTTAATTATGAGTCGAACAAGATCTCGTTTATAGATTTTGATAAAGTCATGATAAATACAGCAAAAAGGAACTTAAAACTGTACTCGTCACGGGTGATTTCAAAATTTAGAGACTCTCTCATAAAACATGATTTACTTGAGAGTTTTGACTGGAAAAAGTTTCTTGCTTCTATTGAGGATTGAGATGTTTCTCTATAGCTGCAATATAGTCATCTAGAATCGACTTTTTTGCTTCTACTAATGTTTTCGCATTCTTTTCAAATATTTCCCTCTTAGACTTTGATCTGAAGAGCTTCTCGAAAATATTCTTTAGCATTTCTGGTTTTTGACACATGATAAGTGCATTTTTTTTCAAGAACTCTTCGGTTTCCTCGATGAAATTATACATATAAGGACCAACTATTATTGCTTTTGAATGTGAAGCAGCTTCCATAAATGAGTGTCCACCAACATCAACAAATGATCCACCGAATATAGTAAATTCAGAATATTTGATTAAATTATCCATCTCCCCTAACGTGTCAGCTATATATATTTGGGTGGAATTTCTTATTTTTTCACCTTTAGTCCTGATAGCTATATTTACACCCGACAAAGGTATGTCTGATAATATATCTCCAAGTCTTTCAGGATGTCTGGGAGCTATGACAAGAAGATATTTGTTTGATTTAAGTTTCAACCATTCTTTTATTATTAGTATTTCTTCTCTATGGTGAGAGGATGCAAGAAGAACATACTTTTTATCAATTATCTTTTCAGATGATACAATATCAGTTACTAAAGCATGTTTAATATTTCCTACATAACTTATTTTTCTCTCATCTGTGTAATCTTTGAATGCTTCTACATCATTTTTTGATTTACAGTAAATATGATCAATCTTATCAAGTGTGATTTTATATAATTCTTTAGACATTACTCCTAGAACACCTTTAGGGGGATTAAATCTTGCGTTTATAGTAATTATTGCAGTTCTGTTCATTTGGCAATGATGGTAAAGATTTGGCCAAATTTCTGTTTCTATGATAATTAATAACTCTGCAGATGTAGACTTCACAAATTTTTTTGTCGCGAAAAAGAAGTCAAAAGGAAGATAATAATGATCTACGTTATCAAGTTTAGCTTCATCAAAAATAAGCTTAGAGGAGGGTGTATTTGATGTTATGAGTATACCCTTAAAACCTCTGTCAATCAGGCTTTTTGTTACTCGTAAGGCTATTTTCATCTCACCGACTGAAGCCGCATGCAACCATACCGAGTACGACGAAGAAAGTTTTTGTCCAAATAACTTATATTTCAAATTAGAAAATTTTACTGAATTTCTGATGCTATAAAAGATAAGTTTTAATAATATGAAGGGCGATACTAAATATAATATAAAATTATATTTAAGCATTACCACACAAGATAAGAATTAATTCTTCTCAAGGAAGAAGTATCCAGATTATTTTGCAAATACTCAAGAGTTAATTCACTATACAGGTAGTCCATCATAATATTCTTTGTATCAAACAGGCTGCTGAGATAGTCCACTTTTGCGCCAAGCATTTGACTGTTAGAATAAATCCCTTTTTCATACCCTATTTGGGAATTCTTATATTTCTTTTTACTCGTCTCTAACTTCATCAAAGAAGTCTCATACAACTGAATATTCGCATTGTAGTTATTAAAACTATTGGTTATGTCTTTTTTTAATATTCTTCTTGAATTTTTGTGATCGAGTCTAGCTTTTTGATATTTCAGTCTTGCTTCTTTAATTTTTGAAGATTGATATCCACCGTTGAATATAGGGAGATTGAGAACTAGAGATATACTTGAATCTTCTCTTGTAGTAGCGCCAAATTGCGACCCCCCTTGTGTGATATCAAGATAATTATACTCAGCAACCAGATCTACTGTTGGATAATGTCTTGATTTTTGAGCTGCTATTTCATTTCTATTAATAGTCATGCTGTTCTTTGACATGCGAACAGTATTATTACTTAGATAAGCAGAATTAATAAGACTATCTAAATCAAATGCTTTATGATCAAGCTCTGCTAGTTCAATATCATTGATATCATGAAGCTCTTTTCCTGAGAAAATATAAACATCATTTTTTATTTTTGTTAAATCATTTTCACTAAGAATTAATTGATTTTTAGAAGATTCAAAATCATTCATAAAGGTCTCATATTCTTCTTGCGATATACTTCCTCTTTCATATAGCTTTATTGCCGCTAAATATTTTGATTTTCTATAATCACTTTCAGCTCTGCTGAGATCAAGTTTGTTGTTATATTTTATTAGATTAAAATAGTTCCTTACAGATTCAAGTATTAGTAAAGAGTCTGAATTACTTTTTGTAATTTCATTTTGCTCTAAGGTACTTTTTGCTTTTTTAATTTCATCAAATACATACAGATGAAGCAAAGGCTGTCTGATTGATAGGTTGTAAGTATCTCTGTCATAGTTTGCTGGGCTATATGTGCCGGATGATTTATACCTCTCTATGGTGGTCTCACTTGCACGAGCGTTAAAATTAATTTCCGGGAATACAGTAGATTTAGTTTGTTTCAAAGATTCGTTAGCAATATCTACATTAATTTGATTGTTGAGAATATCTATATTATGTTGTTTTGCTCTATCATAAAGACTTATCAAGTCCGTTGCATAACCATTAATTGAAAAGAGCAGTAGTGACAGTAAGATATTTCTCATTTATATTTCACTAGATCGGGGTCTACATCATCCGACCACTTATCTAGCCCGCCCGTAAGATTATACAAGTTATCGATACCATTTTTCTCTAAATATAATGCAACAGTTCTACTTCTGATACCATGATGACATACTATTACGTATTCACACGAATCTTCAAAATGATTTATAGAATCAGGTATTTTGCCCATGGGGATGTGTGTACTGTTTTCTATGTGGCATTTATCAAACTCCCACTGTTCACGAACATCAATAATCTTAACTGTAGGGTCAGAATCTATCATTTCTTTTACTTCTAAAGGTGTTTTTTCTTGCATTATATCTCAACAATTAAATCAGTCTGTGATGTTACTATATTTTTGTTGACTGTGTAACCATTTCTTGTCTTATCAATAACTATACCGGTACTATAAGGAGACCTATCATGCCACAAAAATATGAAAGTTTTCGAATTTTCCCCCAAATAATCAATAATTGAGTCATAAGATTTAATAGAGCATGTAAAAACAATCTTTGTATACTTGGAAATCTTCTCAAGTGAATTAAAAATATTTTCATTATAAAGGTATATTTTATGTCTATTTTTGCTATGAGTATCTAAATTTTTTTTACCAAATTGATACATTGAATCCTGGCACTCATATGCACTTACTGAATTAGTTAAGCAAGATAAGCATTCAGTCAAATGACCGCTACCATTTCCAACAACTAAAACATTATCATTTTTGTGAAATTCCATTTCTTGAAGAATCCTCGCTTCACATGATGGAGTGAGCATATGGACTCTCGATTCAAGTGGTATTGATATATCTGAATAAGAAAAACTTTTGTATGATTCTGGAACGAAGTTATCCCTTTTTATCTTTCTGATGACACGTAGTATCTTTTCATCTAGAATATTATTGCTTCTATAGATTTGATTAAGATGATCGTTGTTATTCATCAACCAATTATATCTATCTTTATGCTACTATTGAACTAAAGAAAGAGAATCATATGAAAGATAATAAAATTGATCTTAATGAATATAAGGTAAATTATCCGAATTCAGAGAAAGTTTATAAAAATGTCGACAATTTAGCTATTCCTTATCGCGCAATTACTATATCAGATAGTTCTGGAGCTGATAAACAATTCCATGTTTATGACACCACTGGGCCATACACCGATCCTGAATATGACATAAATTTAGACTCAGGTTTACCAAAAAGAAGAAATGATTGGCTTGAGGAACGAAATATCAAATTTAAATCTGACTCCAGGTTTGACGACAATATCACACAACTTACATATGCCAAAAACGGAATTATCACAAAAGAGATGGAATATGTAGCAGCTAGAGAGAATAGTTTTCATCCAAATAAAAAAACATTAATTACTCCAGAATTTGTGAGGAGTGAAATCGAATCTGGCAGAGCAATTATTCCTTCTAATGTAAAACACCCAGAGCTTGAGCCTATGATAGTTGGTAAAAAATTTCTTACTAAGGTGAATGCGAACATTGGTAATTCACCTGTTAAATCAAACATTGAAGAGGAATTGGATAAATTACTGTGGGCGGTGAGATGGGGCGCAGATACTGTTATGGACCTATCTACAGGTAAAAATATATATCAAACTAGAGAGGCTATTATTAGAAATTCTCCTGTTCCAATTGGAACTGTACCCATATATGAAGCTCTTGAAAAAGTAAATGGCAAAGCAGAGGATTTAAGTTATGAAATTTTTCGAGATGTGATTATATCCCAAGCTGAACAGGGTGTAGATTACTTTACAATTCACGCTGGATTGAAATTAAGTTTTATTCCGACGACAACAAATAGGTTGACAGGGATAGTTTCAAGAGGCGGCTCTATAATTGCTAAGTGGTGTCTAGCTCACCATAGAGAGAATTTCTTATACGATAATTTTGATGACTTGTGTGACATAATGAAAAAGTATGATGTTTCCTTTTCGCTTGGAGATGGGCTACGACCAGGATCAATAGCAGATGCAAACGACGAAGCACAATTTTTAGAATTGAAAACACTTGGGGAGTTAACTCTTAAGGCTAGATCAAAAGGTGTTCAAGTTATGATCGAAGGACCAGGGCATGTTCCTCTCAATAAAATCCGTGAAAATGTAACTCTAGAAGAAGAGTACTGCAATGAAGCACCGTTTTATACTTTAGGGCCGCTAGTTACTGACATTGCTCCAGGTTATGATCATATAACTTCTGCGATTGGTGCGGCAAACATTGGCTCTTATGGCACCTCCTTATTATGTTATGTTACCCCAAAAGAGCACCTGGGCTTACCTAACAAAGAGGATGTAAAAGATGGTCTAGTAGCATACAAAATAGCTGCACATGCATCAGATATCTCCAAAGGACATAATTTTGCTGTGGAAAGAGACAATGAGCTTTCAAAAGCAAGATTTGAGTTTAGGTGGTTGGATCAGTTTAACCTATCATTGGATCCATACAAATCCAAAGAATTTCATGATGAGACACTCCCTCAAGAAAGTGCTAAATCAGCACATTTCTGTTCAATGTGCGGTCCTAACTTTTGCTCTATGAAAATCACGCAAGATATACGTGATTATGCGTCTAAGTATAATATTAGTGATATCAAAGTTGCTGTAGAGAAGGGCATGAAAGAAAAATCCGAAGAGTTTGCAGCATCCGGTAATAAAATTTATATAAAAAAATAATTACTTTTGAGATGCCTTCAGCGCTTGATCTAAATCTTCAAGTATATCGTCAATATTCTCAAGACCAATTGACAATCTCACTAAGTCCTCTGGCACTCCGGCTGCTTCAAGCTCTTTTTTAGATAGTTGCCTGTGAGTAGTACTAGCTGGATGACAAGCCAAAGATTTTGCATCACCAATGTTTACAAGTCTCGTAATAAGGTTAAGATTATCTATAAAGATCCCACCTTTTTTTATACCCCCTTTAATGCCAAAACTAAGAACACTTGACGCTTTTCCATTCATCAATTTTTTTGTCAAATTATATTCTTTGTGAGACTCTAGTCCAGGATAGTTTACCCAAGTTACACATTTATGATCCTCTAAAAACTTTGCCACTTTAGTCGCATTTTCACAGTGTCTATCCATTCTAACAGGGAGTGATTCAATGCCTTGTAGTATCATGAAACTATTAAATGGCGATATCGCTGCTCCCATATTTCGGAGGGGTACCACTCTTGCTGCACCGATAAATGCAGCTTCGCCCATAGCCTCTGTGAATACTACACCGTGATATGACATATCAGGTGTATTCAGACGTTTAAATTTAGTTTTGTGTTTTGCCCATGGAAATTTTCCAGAGTCTACTATAACTCCTCCTATTGTAGTACCGTGCCCTCCCATATATTTTGTTAGAGAATGGACTACGATGTCCGCACCATGTTCAATAGGTCTGAACAAGTACGGCGAAGGAACTGTATTATCTACAATCAGAGGTATGTTGTGTTTATGAGCAATTTTAGCTATCTCCGGAACGTCTACGACATTTGCAGCAGGATTACCTATAGATTCACAAAAAATTGCCTTGGTTCTCTTATCAATAAGTTTTTCAAGACTCGGAATATCATCATGAGCGCCAAATTTAACATCAACACCAAATCGTGGCAGCTGATGGGCGAAGAGTGTGTAGGTCCCACCATACAATGTACTTGTACTGACAATATTATCTCCTGCTTCACATATTGTCATAATTGCATAAGTCGTTGCTGCTGAGCCAGAGGCAAGCGCAAGTGCACCAATCCCGCCTTCCATTGCTGCAACTCTTTTTTCTAGAACATCTGAGGTCGGGTTCATTATTCTAGTGTAGATATTGCCTGCTACTTTCAGGTCAAATAAATCTGCGCCATGCTGTGTATCATCAAAAGAATACGATGTAGTTTGGTAGATTGGCACTGCTACTGATTTTGTAGTTGGTTCTGGTGAATATCCACCATGTATTGCTATTGTCTCAAATTTCATTATTTCTACCCCTTTGACTTACTCACAAAGTACAGTTTATAAGATATAGCTAAAATTATCTATTGAAAATATCAATCTGCGACATTTCTTCGTCTTGACAGATCTTAAACCCCAGTCCAAGAAGCCTTATAGGTTTGGTGATTGTCATCACATTCATATTAAATAAGTTTTCAAATTCTCTAATATGTAGACATTTAGATTTTTTTTGTCTCGAGATAACCTCAAAGTCATTGAATTTAATTTTGATGAATATTTCTTTTATATTACCAGTATTTATATTTGAGGATTCACATCTATTGATCAATTTAGTATATAACAAGGAAATTTTTTCCAAACACGAATTAATATCTTTTAGATCTTTGAGAAATGTATCTTCAACACTTACACTTTTTCGCACTCTATCTGTCTTAACCTCCCTGTTATCAACCCCTCTTATGAGATCAAATAATATATTGCCATATGATCCAAATAAATTTACAAGGTCACTTCTAGATTGTTCATACATATTTTTGCACGTCAGCATATTTAAGTTTTTACATTTTTCGAAGTTAACCCTACCTATTCCTGGTATAGATTTAAGACTGACGTCTCTAATGAAATTGGAAATATCGTAGTCATAAACACAAAATTGGTTATCAGGTTTTCTCCAATCAGAGCAGATCTTAGCTATTAATTTATTAGAAGAAATACCAGCAGAAGCCGTAAGGCCAAAATCTTTTTTTATACATAATCTTATTTGTCTTGCCATTTCTTCAGGGTCACAACCACAATATTTAGAATCAGAGACATCTATAAATGCCTCGTCTATTGAGACCGGTTCAATTTTTTTTGAATAGCATTTAAAAATTTTAAATATTTCCGCAGATACCCTTCTATATTTTGCTATATCGACTGGTAGTATTATTACATCTTTGCATAGTTGGGTTGCTTTTTTAGAGGACATTGCGGAGTGAAGACCATACTCACGCGCCAAGTAGTTGCATGTGGTCAAAACTCCTCGTTCTGTAGCTTTACCACCCACAGCAACTGGTTTATCTTTTAGTTTGGGGTTGTCTCTAATTTCTATCGAAGCAAAGAAACTATCCATATCAATATGGATTATCTTTCTATTTTTCCAATTCTTAGATTTTCGACTCATCGAGTGTCATCGCTTTAATTGTCAAAGCATGAATCTCGCCTGTTTTAATATATTGATCAAGTACAGCATATATCATCTTGTGCCGTTGAATGATCGTTTTGCCAATAAACTCATCACTTATTATATTGACAGTGTATTTTGACTCTGAACCCTCAACATCCAATTTGTCAAATTTTATTTCATTTGAGATTGCATTAGCAATAGTATCTTTCATTTTACTTCTCCCATAGCTCCGGATTTGCCCAGTTTTTGTTATTCAACCAATCGGGGTTGTCCTTATATTCAGAAATATCATAAATAAAAACTTGAGCTTCGTCGTTCTCAGATAATCCAAAGTATTTATACCCATAGCTAAAAAGTATATTTGTATATTTTGTCATATTCTTATTTAAGAGATCATCATTTGCGACAAGTAGCATTACATTCTGCAACCCGAAGTTATTTTTAAAAATCTCGTTTTTAGATATGAAGTTATGATCTATGATTATGACAACTAGCTCATTATCAGTGAACAAGTTTTTCTTGTAGTCATCAAGAGAGGGTATAATTGGATAAGAGTCTAAATCAAAACTATCTATAATATCTTTGTTATCTATCATAGATAGTATTCTTATACTCTGTTTATTACCAAGATATTTCTTAACGTCCATTTTTTCCTTTTAACAGGTGATATTTCACCGTCTTTCCCTTATATGTGTTTATGATATCAAAGTTTTTATAATCATTTGAGGAAATGTGCTCCTTAATGATTATTCTGCTTGATACCCTTTGAAGTGTTTCTCTCAGAATATCTAAATTTTTACTTATATCGTTTTTTACTATTTTTCTTAAAAACTGTTCCTTCTTCGATGGTAGTGAGGATTTGTTACTATTAAACATAAAATCAAAATATATGTAATCAAATTTTTTACTCGTTCTTCTTATGAAGTCAATACAGTTCCCAAGTTGAGTTGTTATTCTATTAAAGATAAGTTTTAGATTATTACTTTTAATATTTTTCTTTGCGTTTATGAGTAAAGCCATAACCAATGGATTCTGTTCGACGAGTGTAATATGGTTTCCTAAAGACGCTAGAATCGCTGCATCTCGTGCAAAGCCCCCCGTGCAGTCTAAGATTTGTAATCTATTAGATTTTAGTATTCTACTCAATTGATGTCTTTTATTCTCAGAAATTATCCTTTCATAATTATCAAGGGATAGTGTCATTTCCATATTATTTGAATCATCTCTTATTTTATATCCATTTGGTGTTTCAATTAATGAGATGCCAGGATAATCAGATAGAGCAGCTAAAATCATATTCTGACTTAGTTCATGCCGCCAATGTGAAACTTTCTTCTAACAAAACGCAAAGTATAATAAATTAATGGCCAGACAAATGCGCTGATTATCGATCCAATAAGCAATGCCTGGTATTCAATATTTCTATCTATTATGTAATATAACCAAACTAAAAGATGTTGCTTAATAAATATGAAGAAGAATAAGACCACTGCTTGCTGTGCAATAGTCATATATCTAAGAGAGTTATATAGTCTCAGGATGAAATAAATCAAAACTACATAAAATAGAGATGACACCCCTAGTGCTTGTCCGAATACTATGTCTAATATAATCCCACTCAAAAATGCCAAAATCATTTTATTGTTTGATGGCATGGCGATTGCCCAGTAAACTACAACTAGAAGCATCCACTCTGGAGCGTAATAACCAAGCGGCAAAGTAATAAGTGTCAAGAATAACCCAAAGATAATAGTAATCAAGATTATCAACATAAATTGCCTCTCATTCTTCTTCTGACGATAAAATTACTTCAGAAATATTATTTATATCCTCAAGTGGCTGAATTACTACCTCACTGAAACGCTCCCCTTCGTTTCTTATAACATCAACAACCCTTCCAATTTTTAATGATGGAATAAACCTCTTAGCTTGACCAGACGTCACCAATAGATCTCCTGATTCAATTTCGCTATCATTGGGCAAGAATGGAATTTCGAGCATATCATCTTGTGATCTACCCTTAATGATAACCTGTTGTCCTGTTCTAGCTATCTTTGCGGGAACATTACTATCCGTATCTGTGATGAGTAATACCTTACTTGTGTAAACATTTACTTCCACAACTTGACCCAGTAAACCCTTTACACCCATTACAGTTTGTCCAATCTGAGTGTTGTAGTCTGATCCAATATTAATTTGTACTGATTTTTTGTTTGGAATAACATCCATTTGTGTAATTTGCGCTATTTTAATATTTTTTAAACTAACATCTGCTTTCTTTTTTATTGATCTAAGTCTAGACACCTCATTTTCAAGAACATCAATTCTTTGGAGATTAATTTTCATTGCTGTATTCTGTTTCTGAAGATTTTCGATTTGAAGCTCAAGTTTTTCTATAGTTCTTTTCTCCTCAACAAATTTTGTAAAAAAAGTTGATGGAGTGCTAGCAAGATATTGAATAGGTGTAATCAAAAAATCATTTATTATTATTCTAACGTAATTTGAGTTTGAATATTTTAAATCGAGAACGATTGAACTAATAGAGAGACCCATTAAGAGCAATAAAAGATAAAAGTTGCTTACGCTTTTCTTGAAAATTGATGAAGACACAGTTTAGTCCATTGAGAGAAATTCTACTCCTTTCTCATCAATTATTTCTAGAACTTTTCCACCACCTCTTGCAACACAGCTAAGTGGATCCTCTGCAACAATAACATTCATCCCTGTCTCCTCTTTGATGAGCATATCAAGATCCTTCAAAAGAGCGCCACCCCCCGTAAGCACCATACCTCTCTCATGAATATCTGCTCCGAGTTCAGGAGGAGTGTTCTCAAGAGCTGTTTTTACAGCTGCGACTATACCTTGAAGAGCCTCTTGTAGAGCTTCCAGTGTCTCATTGCTATTTATCGTGAAGGATTGGGGCACACCAGCAGCTAAGTTAGTTCCTTTAACTTCAATCTCTAATAAGTCGCTACTTGGATACGCAGATCCAATTTCATGCTTTATCTTTTCTGCCGTTGGGTCTCCGATAACACAACCATAATTTCTTCGGACATAACTTATTAGGGATTCAGAGAATGTATCTCCGCCTATTCTGGTTGATGATGCATAAACAATACCATTTAGTGATATTGTGGCAACCTCAGAGGTACCTCCTCCTATATCACAAACCATGTACCCTCTCGGCTCATCCAATGGCATCCCCGCTCCTACAGCAGCTGCCATAGGTTCATCAATCAAATGTACAACACGCGCCCCCGCGCCAGAGGCAGATTCGCGAATCGCTCTTCTCTCCACTTGTGTTGCTCCACATGGCACGCATATTAGGACTCTTGGGCTCGGACGAAACCAAGCGCTTTTATGAACTTTTTTGATGAAATGCTGCAGCATTTTTTCACAAATAGTAAAATCTGATATTACTCCATCTTTAAGTGGCCTTATTGCTGTTAATCCTACAGGCGTCCTTCCAAGCATATTTTTAGCTTCAATCCCGACTGCTTCTACTCTTTTGTTTGCACCTTGTTCATCCCTTACAACAACTACTGATGGCTCGTCAAGTACGATACCTTTACCTTTCATATAAATAAGCGTGTTTGCAGTACCTAAGTCAATAGATATATCAGTCGAAAACATCCCGGCAATTTGTTTAATAAAATTGATCATCTATAACTCCCCTAATAGTTTGTTAAGAATTTGATTCAATATTTTTGGATTTGCTTTTCCTTTCATTTCTTTCATTATTTGTCCAACAAAGAAACCCATTAGTTTGATTTTTCCATTTTTATAATCTTGTACCTCTTTGGGATGCTTTTCCAGTATTTTTTGCGCCTCTTTGGAGAGAATGTCGGCATCTGATACCTGTTCAATGTTTTTAGATTTAATAATATCATCAATATTTGAACTACCAGCCCATAGGTCATTTAATATATCTTTTGCTTGTTTACTGGAAATTTTACCCTCGCTAACATAATTCATCAGTTGTGACACATTTGAAGGCTTTATTGCTACATTAGAGATATCCATATTATGTTTATTACATAAACCTACTAATTCACTTAAGATAAAATTCGATACCATTTGAGCTTCTGATTTTGTGTCTTTCATCGAACCTTCAAAGAAGTCTGATAAATCTGAGTTTAAAGATAATATTTCCGCATCATCATCTTTTAAGCCATAATCTTTTTTATACCGATTTTTTTTAGCATCAGGTAGCTCAGGAAGAGTTAACTTAATTTCATCAATTTTTTTTTCTGATATTTCAACTGGAAGTAGATCTGGATCTGGAAAGTATCTATAATCATTCGCCTCTTCTTTTGATCTCATTGGCCTTGTCTCATCTTTTTTAGGATCATATAATCGTGTTTCTTGGATTACGAGTTCTCCTGACTCAAGGAGCTCTTGCTGTCTTGTCACTTCATAATTAATTGCAGATTCTACAAATTTGAAAGAATTTATATTTTTTATTTCTGCTCTTATGCCAAACTCATCTCCTGGTTGTCTTAGTGAAATATTTGCATCACATCTAAAAGAACCCTCTTGCATATTCCCGTCACTTATTCCTAAACTTCTAACAATAGAATGTATCTTTTTTAAATAAGTTACTGCTTCTTCTGCAGACCTCATATCTGGTTCGGATACTATTTCTATAAGTGGAGTTCCTGCACGATTGAGATCTATAGCACTTTCATCCTCATAAAGATCATGAATTGATTTACCAGCATCTTCTTCAAGGTGTGCACGCGTGATGCCAACACACTTACTACTTCCATCTACGTTTATCTCTAACTTACCATCGTAAACTATCGGAAGTTCATATTGAGAAATTTGGTATCCTTTTGGCAAGTCAGGATAGAAATAGTTTTTTCTAGCAAATATCGATTTTCTAGCTATTTTTGCATCTACTGCCAACCCAAATTTAATTGCCATATCTACGGCATTTTTATTTAGTACTGGAAGTACGCCCGGCATTGCTAGATCTATTACTGAAGCTTGCGTGTTTTGCTCTGCACCAAAGTCTGTTGACGCAGAGGAGAATAGTTTACTTTCAGTTGATAGCTGAACATGTATTTCTAGACCTATTACTGTTTCCCACATATTTTACTTTCCTGGTTCTTTTTTATGCCACTCTGTTTCTTTTTGATATAGATAAGATAATTTGAGAATATTTTTTTCATCAAAATGTTTACCAATTATTTGTAAACCCAGCGGCATATTATCTTTAAAACCCATTGGTATAGACATTGCAGGTAAGCCAGCAAGGTTTGTGCTCACTGTATAGACATCTGATAGATACATTGCTATTGGATCATTCATCTTTTCACCAATTTTAAAAGCTTTATCTGGCGTTGTTGGCCCTATGATTAAATCGACTTTGTTAAAAGCATTTCTGAAATCGTTAGCAATTAAGTTTCTAACTTTCTGAGCTTTCAAGTAATAAGCATCATAGTATCCAGCAGATAAAGCATATGTTCCAACTAGTATCCTCCTCTTGACCTCTTTTCCAAACCCCTCAGAACGCGATTCCCTATAGAGATCCTCAAGGTTGGATGCGTGACCTGACCGATGCCCAAATCTCACACCGTCAAATCTAGATAAATTTGAGGAGCATTCTGCTGGAGCAACAACTTGATAAGCTGAAACGCCTAAACCTGTGTATTTAAGATTAACCGTCTTAATCTTGCAGCCCATTTTTTCCAATGTCTTTACTGAATCGTAAAAGACTTTTTTTACATCCTCATTTAGGTCTTTAGTAAACTCTTCTGGTATGCCGATGGTATAATTGGGCTTAACATCATCTAAGCAATATGCATGATAATCAGGTACTTCAACACTTGAACTAGTAGAATCCTTCTCATCGTGACCAGATATTTCTTTTAATAGAATTGCTGCATCAAGTGCATCCGTTGTAAACAGGCCGGCTTGATCAAGACTAGAGGCAAACGCGATCATACCGAATCTCGATACTCTTCCATATGTAGGTTTTAACCCACAGATTCCGCACAGTGATGCAGGCTGTCTAATTGAACCCCCAGTATCTGTCCCTGTTGAACATGGTGAAATTCTTGCTGCAACTGCAGATGCCGAGCCGCCAGAGGATCCACCTGGGACATATTCTGTATCCCAAGGGTTTTTAACGGGACCATAAAAACTTGTCTCATTGGATGATCCCATCGCAAATTCATCCATATTTGTCTTGCCAAGCATAATAGTGCCTGCATCATTAAGTTTTTCAATTACAGTTGCATCATATGGGCTGATGAAATTATCAAGCATTTTCGAGCCACATGAAGTCTTGACACCTTTAGTGCAAAAAATATCTTTCTGAGCGATAGGTAAACCAGCTAATTCTCTAAATTTTTTTTTTGCTATCTCCTTATCAATCTCTTTTGCTTTATTGAGCGCAAATTCTTCAGTCATAGTAATAAAACAATTAAGCTCATCATCATGCTGCATTATCTTATTTAAGTAGCTGGTTGTAAGTTCAACCACACTGATATGCTTATTTTTGATCGCTGTTAAGATCTCTTTTACAGATTTAAACTCCATATCAGTCAATAATTCTAGGAACTATATAGTATCCATCTTTCGTTTTAGATGTATCATTTTGATTTTCTGATCTATTAATATCTTTGATTGATTTGTCCTCTCTCAAAGGTTGATTGAAATCTAATGGATGAGCCATTGGTTCCATGCCATTAGTTGGGGCAGCATCAATCTCGCTAATGAGTTCAAGAATATTCTCTAAATTGCTAGTAAGTTCATCAATATCACTGTCAGGTATACTTAACTTTGATAAATGAGTTAATTTGTTAATTGTGTTTTTATCCATTATTTTTTGCGAGATGATGTAAATCTATTGTGGTTATTATAATCTAAGTGAATAGATATGTCTGTAAATTCATTTGATTCTAAGAGATGACTTATCTTGTTGGTCTGGTTGATACCATTTTCCATAAACAACATTCCTCGATCACTCAATATCTTTTTTGAGGATTTGATGATTTCTTTGATATCGTCCAGCCCGTCAATACCTGAGAAAATAGCAGAGGATGGTTCATTATGTAATACGCTCTTATCGACCCTATGATCTGATATTGAAATATATGGTGGATTACTGAATATAAAGTCAAACGAGTTGGCTCTGAATGGTTTTAGCCAGTCTCCACAAACAAGTTTGATGTTATTTTGATTTAAGAGCTGAGAATTTTTTTTTGAAATTATTATTGCTTCCATACTAATATCACTTAAAACAACATTCCATTTTGGTCTTTCAATTGCAATAGTTATTCCTACACAACCACTACCACAACCGGCATCTAAAAAACTACATCTATTATTTTCCTTATATAATTCGTCACCTTTAACTAAGATTTGATCAATTATGCTCTCCGTTTCTGATCTCGGTATGAGTACACCTTCATCTACATAGAAGTTGTGTTTGTAAAACAAATGATTTTTTAAAATGTAAGATAGAGGTTTATCGTTTTTTCTTTTATTTAGAATATAACTAATTTGTTTTTCCTCATCTTCAGTCATACTAATCGACGAGTTTGAATACATCTTAGGCTTGCTCATACCTAATACATGCATAAATATTTCCTCTGCCTCGATCTTTGACTCTTGATAAGACTGATCTGTATGAAGCTCGATGAATTTAGTAGCAGTCTTTACTAGGTCAGTAGTTTTCATTATTTTGCAGATTCATCTGTTAAGGCATCAATTAGTTGTTCAATATTCCCATCGATGACTTGTTCTAGTTTATACAATGTAAGATTAATTCTATGGTCTGTTATTCTGCCCTGAGGGAAATTATACGTTCTAATTCGCTCAGACCTATCTCCAGATCCCACTTGTTTTTTTCTACTTTCATCAGTATCTTTTTTTTGCTTTTCTTGCTCTGCAGACAGTAACCTGGAATGTAAATATTCTAGTGCTTTAGCTTTATTTTTATGTTGTGATCGATCATCCTGGCATTCAGATACGATACCTGTCGGTAAGTGAGTTATTCTGACAGCTGAATCCGTTTTATTGACATGCTGACCACCCGCACCTGATGCTCTGTAAGTATCAATTCTAAGGTCCGCAGGATTGATTTCTATATCATCTACTTGTTCCACAATTGGTAACACAGCTACAGTAGATGCAGAGGTGTGAACCCTTCCTTGTGTTTCTGTATCAGGAACTCTCTGAACCCTATGGGTACCAGATTCAAATTTCAATTTACTATATACGTTGTTACCAACAACTTTAAATATTATCTCTTTAAAGCCACCATGATCACTTATGTTGCTATTGATTACCTCGATTTCCCATTTATTTTTTTCTGTAAATCGTGAGTACATCTTGAACAGGTCACCAGCAAATATTGCAGCCTCTTCACCCCCAGTTCCAGCGCGTATTTCCATATAAACGTCTCTTGAATCATTAGGGTCTTTCTCAACCGTTACTTCAATAATTTTTGTTTCTACATCAAACAAATCATCCTTATGTTTTTTTAACTCCTCCTGAGCAATCAAAACCATCTCTTTGTCATCATCGACTAACAATTCTTTAGTATCTGTGATAGATTTTTCTATTTGCAAATATTTCTGATACAACTTAACACTCGCCTCGAGCTTTGTAAGCTCTTGATTGAGGTTTTTCATTTGAACCCTATCAGAATAAATTTCAGGCGTACTTAACTTTGCTGTAATATCTTTATAATTTGAGAGATTACTCTCAAGCTTTGCTCTCAGATCGGGGTTCATTAGTTTTCTTTAAAGAGCTTGTTAAGTTTTTCGATCTTTTCCTCATCAAGGTTAGGATATAACTCTTTTAACTTCATTGTGGTTTCGTGGGCAAGTTTGTTCTTTAGAGTTTCAGAGACATAATCAATTATTTCATTTATATCCTCAGAATTTTTCGCCATTCTTTTTGCTTTAATGACTATCCCACTGGTTATGTCATCAACATATTCTCGATAGTTTTTTATTATTTCAGTGTTACTATTTTCTGAGAGCCAATTCTTATATTCAACAATTTTAAATTTAATAATCTCTTCAGCATCCTTAATTGATTTCTCTCTGATCTTGTAATTATTTTCAATAATTTGTCCTAAATCATCAATAGTGTAAAGATAAACGTTATCAAGGTTCTTAATCTGTGACTCGACATCTCTAGGAACACCAAGATCAATTATTACTATTGAGTCATTATTTCTCTTAATTAACGCACTTTCTATATTTCCTTTTCCTATCAATGGCAAAGAACTAGAGGTTGACGTTATAATTACATCAAATTCATGAATAATATTTGATAGGTTATTCAAGTTTGAATATTTACAGCCATTCTCGACAGCGAGTCTTTTACCTTTTTCCTCTTTCCTATTACAAATTGTTATTTCATTAACGTTATTAGATTTTAAATATTTAAGAGCTAGCTCAGTCATCTCTCCTGCACCAATTAGCAAACATCTTTTTTCTTCAACTGTAGAAAATATTTTTTTTATTAAAAGAATTGATGTATACATGAAAGATATTGCATTGCCACCAATATCTGTGTTGGTCCTGACATTTTTTGCTACAGAAAATGAGTACTCAAACAGTCTTTTTAATTTTCCATCAATAGATTTATTTTCAAGAGCAATCTTATAGGCAGTCTTTACCTGTCCTAATACTTCAGTTTCACCTATAACCATAGAATCAAGTCCAGCAACTACTTTAAATAGATGTTCAATAGCATCTTCTTCTTGATGGATATAAAGGTATTTACCAAAAGACTCGTATTCTCTCTCAGCTAAAAGCCAATCTTTTATATCATTAACGCCATTGTTGCTATCACAATATATTTCTGTTCTATTACAGGTTGAGACTACAATAACCTCAGATATATCTTTGATTTTTTTTATCCTTCTTAGAAGCAGTGATGCATTTTCAGCAGAAAAAGAAAACTTCTCTCTAACATCAATATTAGCTGATTTATGATTTAGCCCTATAACTGATATGGTCATT
>CEVE01007214.1_pt1 | contig 21555 bp, 17 predicted proteins | sample 356431 | NCBI WGS metagenome assembly CEVE01 (sample SAMEA2622764, study PRJEB7988) | marine metagenome | isolation source: saline water (ENVO:00002010), including
AAAAAATGTGAAAAAATCACTGTCGAAGAATCCGAACATGCTTCGTACCATGATAGGAACGGGAATGACGTTAATCGTACTTCTATCCTATGCAGTATACTCAAACACTGTTGATTCCGAGTACTACGAATACAATACAACAAATGAGCATGAATCTATGGACCTTACTCAAGAGTCGGAGGGACTAGCCGAGTGGTACTATACCACAACAGATGCGATAACTTGGGTAAATTTCACCGTATATGACGCACCTTCAGGTTCTACCCTAATCGTCGAAGCAGAGGGTACGAATTGGTCCCACTCGCCAAATTTAGGACTAACCGATCAGAGCTATGTTTGCAATGAGCCAAACTCAGATTATTCTGACATCCTAGATACTTGTGAGTATAGTAGAACGCATACTATGGATTTAGTCAATGGCAGTGGAACTCTTAGAGGTCGAGTATCTTTAGAATTGCCAATCAAGGGCAAGGGGTATTTGGAGAGTGAGAACTTAGCGAGTGCTCAGGAAGAAGCCGTCTCTCTAATTTCCAGTGCGCAAAAGACAATCACATGGAAGATTAAGGTTGTTAGCGATGGTGAAACTAATCCTAGTGCAGGAATGCTCGTCGAATCAGAGTTTTCCTCCCATGAACTTGTTTCCTTGTCGAAGTACAAAATCAATCCAGTCCAAGAGACCGTATACAGTTTCTCTGCGCTGGTTGGATGCTTTTTCCTCGTTCTGGTAATACCATTGATGATTTACTTCTCTGCAAGGTATAGGGAAAAACGCAACGAGGGCAAAAGAGCATCGGTCGATGATTAATGTCAGACCCCGGAGGGACCGATATGCCAATCGAAGTCACCTTTCATTTTAGTTAGCGACACCAATCCCAATTCTACAAACTGCGCAATAGAATTACTCACTCTCTCGTCCACTGGAGAAATCGCTTCATCAAATCGGGCATCCATTTCTTCTATGATTTCTCGAACGTTTCGCGATCCGTCCATTAATATCCAGAGGGCGCTGTTCATTCTATCCATTGGACGTCTTACAAACGTTGGAGCACCCAAAATCCTAGCCACTTTTGCTTCTATCTTGCTGAGTTTCTTGTCTAAAGTGATCTCAATACATCCGCTTTCCAGGGTCGTCCATTCTACTTGGCATCTAACTGGAAATATGTCCATAACCGCTTCATCCTGGGATATTGATTAGCATGAATATAGAGGACGAAACGCCAACAAAAACTGCAATTCTTAGTGCAACGATATTCTCTATGATGTACCTAGACCACCAAGCAGTAACTCCGGCCATAGACATCAGCAGTAACGAATATACTAACTCGGGAGTGAGGGTTTCGCCAGACACTACTGCCTCCTCAATTTGGTAGTATTTTCTATCAATGATGCCGAAACCGACAGAACACGATCGTTGATATCTGAGTTCAGAAGCTCTCCATCTTCGTCGAAAGCACTCTTGATGTGTGGCACGGCAACCTGCTCTGGAATCACCCAGCCATGTATCCATCTCGCTGCTATTCTCATATGGTTCAGTGTGTTATTGCTAGCTTGACCCCCTAGAGTACAAACTAAAGCGAAAACCTTTCCTGATGTATGCTTCGAATATAGCCAATCGAGGCTATTTTTCATCACGCCACTCATGGTTCCGTGGTATTCTGGACTCGATAGGACATAGGCATCTGCAGAAACTGCCATTTCTTGGAAGTCTTTGACGTTTGAATCATCCCACGAACCTTCTGCTCCGACAAGGGGCAAAGGCCTCTTTCCATGGTCCCAGACTATTGTTTCTGCTCCGAGATTACTACACTCCCTGAGAATAAGCTCTAACATTCTGCCGTTAGCTGAATTTAGGTCGTAAGAACCACAAATGCCCATCACAACTATTGGCTCGCCCATGAACAACACAAGTGGCCCCCAGTCTTCAATTGTACCTTTCTGCTAAATTTCAGAATACTTATTCATTGGTGATTTTCCCAGTGGTCATGAGTGGACTCATTGAGTCTTTGAAATTAGGCGCCACTCAAACCGATAACGGAGATTATTCAACAGCTATTCTGACTTATCTTGATGCTCTTAATATGGACGAGAATAATCCTACAGCCTGGTTCTGCCTAGGAGTACTGTACTGCAAGACTGGATCATTGAACGATGCAGTTAAGGCCTTCGAGAAATGTGACGAGGAGTATCCAGATCACCCGCCGACTCTAGCCAATCTAGCCTATCTTTTACTAGAAAGTGAGCCAGAGAGGGCCAGTGATTTTGCTAAAAGAGCACTTCCGCACCTCGAACAAGATGAGAAACTTCGTAACATTGCCTCAATATCCAAACCCGAAATAACCCAAGACCTAGTTTTCATAGAGTCACAACCGATTCTTGAAAATCCAGTTGATCAAGTCCTAGATATTGGCATTTCCCCTGTTTCCGATGAGTCTAGCAGACATGAAGAGGCCCGTGCACTATCTTCATCGGGCGATCATTCGACTGCTGTTTCAATTTGGAAGGATCTTCTAGAGCAGACTCCAGATTCTCCAGAAGTTTGGAGGGGACTCGGCGAGGCTTTGAGTTCAGCGGGCTACGTAGATCGTTCTATTCAATGTATGAAGAGGGCCGATCAAATTGAATCAGATACCGATGTGCAATCTAAACCAGAGATAAGTACCGAAACTCAAGATTTTGTTGACGATGATGAGCTTTTACTTATTGCAGCAGATGAGGTTCGATCAGTACCGGCGGTCGAAGAAAGAGGAAGCCTAGACGATTCTCTGGGTTGGTATAACATGGGGATTAACCTCCTAAATGAAGGAAAGAACGATGAGGCGCTTTCGAGCTTCGAGAAGGCTATTGGGGGATGTCCTTCAAGTGAAGTAGAGCTTAGGGTAAAGGCTCAGAATGGAAGAGGTAATGCGTTGTACAATGAAGGTAGATATGCCGAGAGTATTGTCGCATATCATGCTGCTATAGGTTTAGATCCCAAATCCGTATCAGGCAGGACTCTGTTCAATATGGGTTCATCTTATGCCGCAGTAGAAATGTTTGATGATGCAATAAAGTGCTTCTACCAATCCTTAGAGAGGGATCTCGATAAGTCGGAGGCTGAACTCTGCAAGAAGCAGATTAGTAGATGCAGGGTTTTAGCTAGGGAACAAGCAAAAAGACAAGCTCGTGGCATTAGGTAGACGTGATATTAACGATCACTGATTTGCTAGTAGGAGTATTGCTCTTGTCGGCTACGCTGTTTAGTGGGATAAGCACATTCGCTTCGGGGAAATAAGTAGCAACGTTCCCCCTAGGAATATCATACTCAACTACTCTCCATCTATCTGATGTCACCACTTTTTGTTCGAATTCAGATGTGATTGACACCTCGTCAAACTCCTCCCAACTATTTGCCTCCATATCCGATTTATTCATCAGAACAACTCTCCTTCCAGAGTAGATTCCACGGTATCTGTCATTATCAGTGTAAACCGTAGTATTGTATTGATCATGAGATCTAATTGTCATCATGAGAAACTCACCATCGTTAGGGGATATTGAAACTAAGTCATTGGAAATGAAATTTGCTAGGCCAGTTTTGGTAGGAAATATTCTCGAGTCCCTCGGAGGATTAGGTAAATAGAAACCTCCATTTTCCCTACATCTTTCATTGTACGAATCAAATCCAGGAACCACCTTCTCAATACTATCCCTTATAGTATCATAATCTGCTGAAAGTTCTCTCCATTTAATATCGGAAAATCCTATTTTATCCTCAATTGCCAGGGCTATTCCAGATACAATGCTCACCTCGGATCTCAGATTATTACTAGCGGGCGGACGTGTTCCAACAGACTTGTGTACCACGCCCATCGAGTTCTCTACTGTAATAAACTGTTCACTACCTCCAGACTGGTCGCGTTCCGTCCTCCCTAAGCATGGTAGAATTATTCCTATCTTTCCGGTTATCAGATGAGACCGATTGGGCTTGGTTGAAATCTGGACTGTAAGGGAGCATTTGCTAATCGCTTCGGAAGTAGCATTTGTGTCGGACATTGCAGATACGAAATTGCCACCCATAGAAAGGAAGACTCGGGCTTCTCGTTGTAGCATACTTCTGACTGCATCGACAGAATCTAATCCTCTGGTTTGGAGTTTCTGTATTCCGAACTCTCTTCTCAAAGAATCCATAAACTCCGATGAAGGATTATGGTTTATCCCTACAGTTCGATCGCCTTGGACGTTAGAATGTCCTCTAACTGGGCACAATCCAGCGCCTTCTCTACCAATGTGCCCTCCAAGCAGAAGAAGGTTGGAGATTTCTTGTATCGTTGGTACGGAGTTCTTGTGCTGAGTAATGCCCATTGCCCAACAGCATATTGTGGCTTTCGACTTCGCGATCAAATTCCCAATTCTCTCTATTTCATTTCTTTCGACTCCGGACAACATGGTGATAAGATCCCAAGATGTGTTTCTAGCCAGCTTTTCGTAGTCCTCGTAACCTTTCGTGAATCCGCTGATAAATCCGGAATCCTCTAGTGATGCTTCAAGTATTACCTTGGCAAAACCTCTGAACAGCGCCTGATCACCATTCAAACGTACCCTGACATGCTCATCAGAAATTTCAGTACCGTAACCTAGAACCTCTAAAGGGTTCTGAGGGTGTTTGAATCTAATCATGCCCGCCTCAATTAGAGGGTTTATCGATACAATTGATGCGCCGTTTTTCTTAGCATCCCTCAGAGCCGTCAACATTCTTGGATGATTAGTCCCAGGGTTTTGCCCTACAACAATTATCAAGTCTGATTTATCGAAGTCGTCAAGTCTAACGGTCCCCTTACCTATTCCTATGGTTTCTTTCAAAGCCACTCCTGAAGATTCATGACACATATTGGAGCAATCTGGGAGGTTATTAGTCCCATACCTTCTAGCGAGTAACTGCCACATGAACGCAGCCTCGTTACTTGTCCTACCAGATGTATAGAATACCGCCTGGTCCGGCAGTAAAGGAGCCATCTCATTCGCAATTACCTCAAACGCATCATCCCATGATATGGGCTCGTAGTACTCTGAATCTTTCCTAAGAATAAGTGGGTGTGTCAGCCTGCCCTGTGAATTTAGCCATTTATCTGATTTCAGCGATAGATCCCTAACAGTCCATTTAGACCAGAATTCAGGACTGGCCCTTTTCTTTGTACCTTCATCAGCTATTGCCTTGGCACCATTCTCACAAAACTCAGCAATTGTACGCGAACCCTCAGGATCTGGCCATGCACATCCCGGACAGTCAAATCCCTGAAACTTATTGACATTGTAAAAATTAGTCAATGAACCCATCAATCCCATTTTCATTAGCCCGTGCTTTGTTGTTGAGATAATTGCTGGAAGTCCCGCGGCAGATTTACTCGGGGGTTTCCTCTTAGGTGATTTATCCTCGAGCGGCGTGGTAGGCTCAGGTGGCACCCTCATGTAACAAAACACATGGCAGTGCTCTTCAAATTAATGCGGTTAAGATAATGTCCACTCGCGTATTCCCAACCTCGTGGCAAAAGATGTTCACGTTGTTACTGGAGCATTTGGCTACTCAGGTCGTTGGATAGCCAAGGAGTTGTTAAATTGCGGCTACAAAGTCAGAACTCTTACGAACGCGATAGGAAGGGACGATCCATTTAATGGACAATTGGAAGTAAGACCAATTATTTTTACAGACCATGATTCGATGGTATCATCTCTTTCTGATGCCGATGTTCTGTACAACACATATTGGGTACGCTACAAAGACAGGAAGGGCGGATATACTCACGACTTAGCCGTTTCAAATACAAAGAAGCTAATCTCCGCTGCTAAGGATGCAGGAATAAGGAGAATAGTGCACTTTTCAGTCGCGCATCCTGACAAGGCCCCCGATTGGACATATTTCAATGGTAAGATGGAAGTTGAAAAAATGATAATTGAATCCAAGTTATCACATGCAATACTGCGGCCTACGGTATTTTTCGGTGGTAAGAGAGATGTATTGATCAACAATATGGCATGGCTTATACGAAGATTTCCGGTTTTCGGTGTCTTTGGCCTAGGATCTTACCCTATACAGCCTGTGCACATCACGGACGTTGCTCGAGTTGCAGTGGAACAAGGAGCCCTGATTGAGAATGTGGTTTTGGACGTTGCAGGGCCCGAAAAATTCTCTTACTATGAGTACGTCAGACTAATCTCTCATTCTATGGGAGTCAGAAGAGCGATTATTCCCGTTCCCCCGATAGTTGCTTGGGTTGTTGGTAAGGTAGTAGGTATTCTTGTCAGTGACAGAGTCATTACTAGGGCTGAAATTCGCGGACTTATGGATGGACTGATGGCATCAGATGAAAAACCACTAGGGGTTATAAAATTCTCAGAATGGATTGAAGAAAATGGCACCACATTGGGACTCAGGTACCATAATGATATGAAGGAAAGGAAGTACCAATCCCCATCACTAATCTACAACCCTCCTAACTCCACTGAATAAAGTCAAACTATCATCCCTTGCGAAACAACCCAAAGTGAGCCCATATTCGTTCGATATATCGACAGCTAGGCTACTCGGAGCACCGATTGCAATCATTATTGGGAAGCCACCCCTTATACACTTCTGTACCAATTCAAATGAGGCCCTTCCAGATACGAATGCACCAAATCCAGGCTTTGGTAACAAACCCATTTCTAGGTAATACCCTACCATTTTATCGAATGCATTGTGCCTCCCAACATCCTCGAATACACGATCTATCGACCCGTCGACTCTGAAACTTGCACAAGCGTGAGATCCGCCGGTAAGAGAGAAAATAGGCTGTTCAGAATGTATTGAGTTAAGACAGACCGAAACTGCCTCTAGAGAAATTGACATTTCCTCATCTAGAACGGTATTTTCCAATTTAAGAAGTCCATTAATGTCTGATCTTCCACAGAGTCCACAAGAAGATGTTACGGTACTATTCCTTCGATGTAAGTTAGAATCGAAAGATGATGACTCGTTGAGAACTATTGATGCTATTCCATCTCCGATGCTTATGCTAGAAACGTCTGCTATAGAGTCAATTACTCCTTCTGAGTATAGGAATCCTAGAATCAACCTCCTGTCGTCACCTTCAGTCCTCATGGTAATTCCCATCTCAAACGTGTTATTTTTGCTGTCAGTTACGTTAATTGATAGGGGTGATTCAGACGTTACATAATCTAATTCTCTAGCTATTCCGGCATGACTGAGCCTAGCAATCTCCCTAGATTCCATCCCGTCCACGACATTACGATAGCAGGGTGATTGATATGTGTGACGAGTGATCTAAGCAACTGTTGAAATATTACCGATTGTACACAAGAAACATGGGCATACTGGGTGGTGAGGGATTTTCCCTACCCGTCGTTTCTGAAACAGAAGTCGTTGATGTCAAACTGAATTTTACTGACAAAGCAATAAGCGCGCTAAAACAAAACATGAATGGAGACGAAAATACCCATGTTTTGGTAATCAGCGCACAATCCGGAGGGTGCTCAGGGTATCTTTACGACATGAAAATAATAAAAAAGCCAGAGGATGTAGGATTTCAGCAGATTTCAATAGACGGAATTAATGTGTTCGTCCACAATAAGGACAGCTCAATGCTGAATGGTATCTTGGTTGATTTCAAGGAAACTCTGATGGGAGGGGGATTCCAAATAGAGAACCCCAATGCTGACAGGGCATGTGGCTGCGGGCAGTCATTCGGCTGAGGTAATTCATTGCGCAATAACGCCTCTGGAGAGGAATATTACGTGCGCTCACAGAGTGTAACACTCTTGCAGGGCAATGACTCAATCAACGTGATCGATAGGGTTGTCTCAACCAGGATTGTTGATTCTCCGGATAGCCATGGTGTAGACGTACTATTCTGTGATTACAACGGCCGGATTACAGATATCGGTTCGATATACAAGATACAGGAAAAAATACTGCTATTGTCATCAGAAGTGATGGGTGATAAAACGAGAAAGACCTTGATTGATGGTAAATCCTGGAATGAGCATTGCGATTTAATCATCGCAGATGAAGCGATTGGAAGGGTCACTCTAGTTTCTGATGACTTTCAATCAATATTCACTAGGATGGGATTCGACGGGATAGAACTCGAAAGAAACAGAGTAATTGAAATCGATGATATGATCGCTGTAAAATCTGAATTTCCCGGCGGCTCAGTTCTCGATATCCTATTGCCACTAAACCAGATGGATGATTTCATGTCGATACTTGAGACCGCGGAATATTCTGAAATGAGTGATGATAGGTGGAACTTCGTCAGATTAGGAGTCTGTATTCCAACCTTAACTGACATCAGTGGGAATCTTCCTAATGAATGTGGGATGATAAATCTGATTAGTAATGATAAGGGGTGCTATCCGGGACAAGAAGTTCATGCAAGGTTGGAAAGCCGAGGCAGGACTGTCAAGAGGCTTTGCCTCCTAACGGGTGAGGCAGCCATTAGTCCAGGGAAATACCGGCTATCGAATGGCTCGCCTGCCCATATTACATCATGCGAGTCGTCAGACAGTGTATCGTACGGAATTGCGAAGCTACGAGTTAATGATATTGAATCTGGATATGTAAATCTGGATGGGGCCATCTGGAAAGTAGAGTCCCTTACGTATCTTTGAGTAAGTCATCATAATCCTCGTCTGTTTCCAGCCAAAGTGATAGGGGCATTAGTGGGACTAGCCTCAACGTACCTAAATTCCTATTGAAGAGGTACACATCCGGTTGAAAAACATCGACCATTTGTTTTTGAAACGTCATTCTGACTTCTTCGCCTCTGCTCCTGAAGAAAAGTATCTCGACAGTTATGCCTATTATTGTGGCTGTATACAAGACAAGTAGAACACTAATCGAAAACGGAACTGGGTCAATTAAAAGTTCGCCTGTTCGAATCTTCGATCCATACATTAGCTGCCTGGACAATAGGAAAATCAGCCCTACCCCTACCCATGGCCCAAGTTTCTCGTCAACATACGACTCCATGGGTATTATCCTCCTATTGGTAGGATCTGCAAATGTTAGAGTACTCTCTGTAGCGGCTCTGATGACTGAGATTGCAGAGACCAGTATGATGTATACAAGTGCGCTTAGGAGAAGGACATTGAAAGAGCTCATCGGTGAATATGATACGATTAAGTAAGCAAAAAGTCCGAGAAATACTGTTGTTGGCATTCTGTGAATTGAAGCTAGGGCCTTGCCGAACTGCTTGGAACCGTCATCAAGCCTAGGGATTCCTATGATTTCCCATCTTGTGTATTTCTGGATAATAATCGCGACTCCGGAAAGCGCCTTCTTTTTGATTAAAATCCATTCGACTAGCTTCAGTAAGGGCATCATCGGGATGCTGATGATAGCAGCGAAGATGCCTACTAGGGGCCACAAAATGAGACTAGGGAAAAGGAGAAAATGTTGCAATCGAAGTCTGTGAAGTAAATCCGACTCTATCCTGCCTTGCCTGTCAGATGATATGTGTACCTTCCTTGCTTCTGCATCCAACTCCCCTCTGTATCGAGCTAGAGGCATCCCTGCATCGAGTACCCTGCGAACCTTTTCTCGATAGTGCTCATGCTCTGGTTCAATACCGACCCACCATCTCCATGCGAATGACACAGGGAGTGCAAAAATAACCGGCGATACCAATATCAATACCGCTGTCAACATTGCTTCATAGTCGTCGACCACGCGGTCGCGTATCCAAAGAGCGCTATAATGGAACGGTTGGCACTACAGATATTCGGCTATATTGCGGCGTGGTAGTTATTACTCACAGCAGACCAATTTACTACATTCCACCAAGCGGCGATGTAGTCTCCTCTGCCTGGCCCGTAATTCTTGTAGTATGCGTGCTCCCAGACGTCTAGGCCTAGAATTGGTATACCTTCGCCCAACATGAGTGGGTTATCCTGATTTGGAGTGGAGCATATGGAAAGTTGACCATTTGAAACGCACAGCCATGCCCAACCACTGCCGAATCTCGTCATGGCTGCATCGCTAAATTGATCTTTCATAGATTGGAAAGATCCGAAAGAGTCTGCAATTGCATTTGCGAGGTCTCCCTCGGGTTCTCCTCCGCCATCGGGGCTCATTGTCTCCCAGAAAATTCCATGGTTCCAGAATCCTCCTCCGTTATTCCTAACTGCCGCGTTGTCCATGTGGTTAATCATCAAATCCTCAATACCCAGAGATTCCATTTCTGTACCCTCGATTGCGGCATTCAGTTTAGCGGTGTATCCAGCATGATGCTTGGAATGGTGTAGTTCCATCGTCTCCGCGTCAATATGGGGCTCTAGCGAGTCATAAGCATATTCAAGTTCAGGTAATTCAAATCTCATTGTATCTGGTTTTGAATTAGGGGTACTAAATATCAACCCACCGGCATGATATTCACAATGTTGATGCACGTAATGTCTCAGGTTGTAGTTATGGCGCGTGTCGCTGTAACTGATGGAATCTCCGATGAAGCAGTTGAAATTCTTGAGAATGCGGGTCATGAGGTAGTATTGCGGCACCACGAGCCAGATGAAATCGCAAATGGCTCGCTCCTAGAATTTGATGCGGTAGTAATCAGAAGCGCCACAAAACTTCCATCAGAACAGATTTCAGCATCGGTGAAAGATAACGGCGGTATTAGATTCATTGGGAGGGCAGGAGTGGGAGTGGATAACATCGACATTTCTAAAGCGACGAGTAAAGGAATCACAGTTTGCAATACTCCGGGGGAATCTACCCGCAGTGTCGTGGAGTTAACCATTGGTCATCTGATAGCCTCTACAAGACATATAGCAACTGCAGATCGGACGCTTCGAAATGGAGAATGGGCAAAGAAACAATTGAGAGGCTCTGAGATAGGTGGGAAAAGGCTGGGCCTAATTGGGTTCGGAAGAATAGCCAGAGGAGTAGCCTCGATTGCTTCATCATTCGGCATGGAAGTCCATGCTTTCGATCCCTTCGTCGATGAATCTCCAGTGGGTGTTCAATTACATGACGATTTGGATGAAATTTTCAGAGACTGTACCCACATATCTGTGCATTGTAATCTGAATGAACAAACAAGGAATCTAGTAAACTTCGCACGAATATCCATGATGCCTGGAATAGGCATGGACGGGATTGAATGCGGTAATCACATAGTTAGTTGCGCTAGGGGCGGAGTGGTCGATGAGTCTGCTGCTTCTAGGGCTCTGGAATCGGGTCAACTAACATCACTAGCACTCGATGTGTTCGAAGTAGAACCTCTTGCAGATAGTGATCTGCTACGCCACGACTCCTTCCATGGTAGTCCACATATCGCTGCTTCGACTATGGAGGCGCAGGCTCGGATTGGAACTGAAATGGCACGTCTGCTCATAGAGTATTTTGAAACAGGGAGATGCAACAATTCTCTCAATTGACCTACTGTAACTCTAGGTTGTGCATCTTTACCAAAGCATCCGAGAATAAAATCAGGGATCCAGGAATTTGGATATCTGAAATTGTAGATTTAAGAGAAAGTCCGCGATCCTTCTTTGCTTTCCAAATCATCGAATTGAACTCTTCCAAGGATTCGGTCTTGCCTCTAAGTTCTTCGAACAACTCGGAACCGGGAAACGAAGGAAGCCTTGGGAATGCTCTGACATCCACCGAGCTGGAGGCGTAAAGTGTTGTACTAAGGTAATGTGTGAAAAATGGACATATTGGGCTAAATGCACTGAGAAGATCACGCACTACCCTGTGTATTGTCCAACTAGCCGAGATATCTCCCTCATAGAGTCTAGTCTTTGACATCTCGAGCCAATGACTGGGAAAAATCCCCGTACCAAAGGACTTCAGCGTCTGTGCTGCAGTGTAAATATCCACATCTTTCCATGCATTTTCCACTGTGGCCATGGACTGATCAAATTCAGACAGTATCCATATGTCCTCTATGTTCAATTCAGGGGGTGAAGAAAAATCATGAGGAGTTTCGAATTGGCTAGCAAACCTAGCTACGTTGAATATCTTAGTAAGTACGCCGTAATACTTTGTCTCAATCTCTTCTGGATTAATATGGAAGTCATCACCCACCTGCGCATCGCAGGCCTTCCAAAGTCGAAAGCACTCGCTTCCGATTTTGTTTGCCTTCAGTACTACTTGCTTGCCATCGGCCCCCTTAATCTTCCATGAACCGGTCCTACCGCCAGCTCCACATTCGAGAACGCTATCTGCGTCTATGCCATTTCCTAATGACTTTGACATCTTCCTACCCCATGGGTCCATTCCAAGTCCGTCTACCCAAATACTTTGGAAGCCAGGACGTTCTAGTAAAAGCGCACTCTTCAGCAGTGTGTAGTATAACCACGTTCTGACAATTTCCTTACCCTGAGGCCTGATTGAAGTCGGAAATGCCCTATCAAACAATTTCGGATCTGTCAAGTAACCTGAGACATAAAGATTGGAATTTGATGAATCCATCCATGTATCAAACACCTTCTCCTCGCCTGTAAGTTTACCAAGCGTCGAACGTAATTCCTGATAGGTTCCAAGCGTTTCCTTGCTCTCCCTATCAACCACTTCGGAGTCAATAGGTGGTGAGTCCTTCCATGGTTGAACATAGGATCCTCTTGGAGGAACGACTACTTTGGTTCGGTCCTCGGAATACCAGATTGGGACTTCTGTATGGTACCACCTACGTCTGCTGATGGGCCAGTCAATGGATATGCCGTCTATCCAATCATGCAAGTACTGCCGGTTCCTTTCCGGAATGAATCTACTTTCTTTTGAAAGTTCTATTATCCTTTCCAGAATATGAGTCTGTCGCACATACCATTCCTTCAGTAGAATAATCTCTATTGGGTTTCCTCCCCTTTCGCTGACTGGTACTTCTTGTATACGATCTTCCGTAGAGACTAGATTTCCTAATGTTCGTAGTATTTCTATTGCTCTTGTTCGGGCTTCAATTACCTTCATGCCAGATAATGGTCCTGCAATTCCTGTCATCTCACCGTCAAGGTTAATCGCTACGAATGGCTTTAACCCAAGCTCTCTGAAAATGGAAACGTCATTCTGGTCACCATAGGAGCAAACCATCAGAACCCCACTACCAAAATCCATTTTTACTGATGGATGGGAGGCTATCTCGACATATTGGTCTCTTTCTGCTACCTCTAGGGGGAGTTTCACCTTCTTTCCCAGTAAGTGGCCGTATCTATTATCCTCAGGATTTACGACTACTATTCCACAAGCACAAATCATTTCGGGTCTTGTAGTTGAAATTATGATTTCTTCGCCATCCTCAGTGTGCCACTTCACATTGCATAGTTTGGTCTCCCTCTGGACCCTTTGGACCTCCGCATCGGCGATCGTGGTTCCTTCAACTGGATCGTAAATATTGGGCCTAAGGTCTTCTACAATATCGCCGCTCTTGAAAAGATCAACAAAAATAGACTGCGATACTGCCCTGTAGTCGGGGGCATCCGTGAGATATTCGTTCTCATAATCGCAGGATAGCCCGACTCTCTTTGCAGTATTTCGCATAGCCTTGGTGTATTCCTCAATAGTTTCCGAACAAAGTTCTAGGAATTCAGCCCTATCATAAGTCCTCATCTTCCTTCCTGTCTTCTTTTCAACAGTGAACTCGATATTGATGCCATTTCGATCCACCCCCCAGGGGAACTTCACTTCTTTACCCAATAATCTTTGACTTCTTGCAATAACGTCTATCATGCTGTACTGGGCTACAGCTCCAATGTGCCATGTTCCACTGGGATATGGAGGAGGGGTATCAATAACGAATATCTCCTTATCTGTTTCTTTATTGAATGCATATCTTTTTTGATAAGACTCTTCGTCGTAATGTTCCGATTGTATTCGTTTCTCGAGGTCTACACTCCACCGCTTATCTGAAATCTTTGGCTGTCCCATGAACCCCACCGAATAATTGGCAGAGAGTCGTGTTATTGACCATTGCCGTGTAGTTGTAAAATCTATTTGAGATAGACATCTTTGCCGAGGGGTTGAAGGTATGCCGTTTCACGTCATGGCGGGAGGGACATGGCTAGGGAAGACTCTCAGAACCGCATTGGCAGCTTTTTGTCGGCCGCCAAGGAAAGATTTTCCCACATAGTTCCAAAGGATTTCCAGCTAATACCTTCACTATCGCGAGTCCCCAACCAAATACGTAGGAAGGTCAGAGAACATGAGGGTTCCAGTTTCCTAACGATGTTTCCTGTTATGGCGGTCCTGGTCTCACTGATTTTCACAGTATCACTTTTGCCTCATTCAGGAGTATTAGACTGTAGAGATGGATTCGATAACCCAAGCTACTGCAAGGAAGAGCCTGCACTAAATGTGAATGGAGACTTAGAGGTATACCTTCCAACGGATTCAGATCCGCTCAGTGTGAAAAACCTGATCGCACAAGTTGAGGATGATTGGACCACTAATGTGATGGTAATTTATGTAGAGTCTTACGATTATAATGTTACATGCGTTGAGTGTGGGTCAAACGGCCAGATCAACATCTTAGAACAGATAGACAAGGTTGAGCGAGCGATTAATTATGCTAGGAACGACAAGGGCGAAGAAGACGACGTGGAATACGTTCTTTCCATCTCTACCGTTATCAAAGAAGTGAACTCCAGCGCTGGTCGCGTCGTAAAGGCCTTCTTTTCGGGCCTTGCCGAAGCAACTGGAAATCAACAACTCTCGGATGAAATAAACGAGACAATAGACTCGCAAAGCGACCTTATTGGCAATTACGCAATACCCGATGAACAACAGCGGGTTGATCAAATACTACAGGAGATGCCTCAGAATGCTCTTAACAAGCTGGTCAGGAATATAGGCACCGGTAATCAAATCAAGACCTCATATGGTTGGAGTCGAGCTGTGATCATTATAGGAATATCCGATGATACAGGGAACAAGACAGTTGGGGATATCGTCTCAGAAACTCAAGGTACAATCGATCAAATTGCAGTGAACAATAACTGGGGCACCCCTGGTTCAGAAGGGTGTGAACCCGACCATGGATCATTATGCCTTAGGATGACTCTAACCGGCCCTGCGCCACTTACAAACGCAGTCACTGAAGAGTCATTCAAATTATTTTGGCAAGTGTTTCCAGTAGGTGTCGTAATTGTTGCAGCTATGCTGTTCCTATTTCATTGCGATTTACTACAAACAGGGAGAATTCGATTTGTTCAAGGAGTTAAGGTTGTCATAATATCGGGATTACCCACACTTTGTGCAGTCTGGGTAACCTTGGGTCTAATTGGACTCACCGGTTATGAAGTAACTATGACAGTAATACTGGTAGGTCCAATCGTACTCTCATTGGGAGTTTCCTATGGACTGCATATTACGAATAGATACGCAGAATCTAAGGGAACCCCTCAAGAAAAGATGGCTGCAGCGCTACAATCAACAGGACGCGCAGTTTTCCTTTCTGCTATGACCACGATTATTGGTTTCATCTCTCTAACTTTTGCTCCGATGAAGCCAATTCAGACAGTTGGATGGGCGTTAGCGGCTGGCATTGTTGTAGTATATATCCTCACCATGATAATGGTCCCCAATCTTACAATACTACTGGATCTAAAAAAGCCCTCACATCCTCCTCCAAAAGTTTTCGTTGCTGCAGTGAACATGCCTGTCAAATGGTCTCGAATTACACTCGTCCTATTCATTGCATTGATGGTTATCTCTGCTGGTTACAATAGGCAAAACGTAGAGGAGAACATAGATCTCCTAGAAATGGCGCCCAGTGAAGTTGAAGCAGTACAGAAGATGGGCGTATACTCAGATGAGTTTGAAGCAGGTCAACCTGGTTTCCTACTTGTTGATGCAAACATCAAGGCTGAGCCTGATATCGGCTTAGGGTCGATAAACCCTGAACATCCATACGCTAATCTTGAGGGCATAGAGAATCTAGAATCCAGATGCAATGATGTTGAAAATGCTACTGCGGTTTCGATAGTCTTCCTGATGAAGGCGATCGCAGTGGGAGTTAACGTTTCTGGCACCCCAATAAACGATTTCATCGAAGATACGCCCCTTCCAGAGCCGATCAAGGAGATTGCAGAGCTAATCTTCGACAGAGACCAATCTGGAAATGTCTCCTTTTGGACTATCTTGGATACACTGGATGCACAGGAGGATGATGGGGGCAGACAGGCTCAGAATTTCCTACTTTATGTGTTCTACAACAGTATGACAGAAGAAATGAGGGAGCTGTTCATTTCTCCAGATTATCAGCGTTCTCTGATATACATAGACATGCCATTCATGGATGTCAAGAGTACTGCAATAACTACAGAGCAGATTAACAACTGGGCAAAGGCCGCTGGAGACTCAGAAAACCCAATCAATGTATTGGGCGACTCACTTATCGGTGTTGCTTCGATAACTATAGAAGTAAATAATTTGATAGTGGACTCTCAATGGACCTCTCTTGCTTTCGCACTGGGATTCACGATAATTACCCTCGCTCTGGTTTTCAGAGACATTAGATACGCCTTCCTTACCACAATTCCAGTAGGGTTCACCGTTGCCATGCAGTGGTTGGTAATGGATTCGTGGGGCTTATCACTATCTCTTGTGACAGTTATGATCGGATCTATACTTGTTGGTGTGGGTATCGACTTCTCCATACACATTGCAAATAGAGTCAAGGAGATGGGCGGAACATTGGATGGAATACGAACTGCATGTTCCAGCACCGGAATGAGCCTGTTCGAGGCTACCACAGTAACTGCCATGGGCATGACATGTGCCTTTGGAATAGACATTCCCGCGATAGGACCATTCGTCACTGTCATTATTGTCCTTCTTATTGTGGCTGCTCTCTCTGCTCTTCTATTACTGCCAGCGATTTACTCGTTCATGGTAACTTCCAATTTAGGCCTTACAGGCGGTATGACAGCAATGGTGAAGACTGCCGGATTGCACACGCAATCGCAAAACACTAACATCGATGCCTTAGAGTCGAGAATATCATACTCTCAAACAGACGATGCCTGGTGAATCAAATTTATTGCTATGTTCTGACTAGGCCTTTCATGGTAAACTACTGGCTAATGAAAAGCGAGCCCCACGTCTATCCTTGGAGCCAACTGGTTTCAGATGGTTCCACGCATTGGGACGGAGTACGGAACTATCAGGCTAGGAACATCATGCGTGACGATATGGTTGTTGGTGACATGGTACTGTTCTACCACTCAAACTGCAAACCCCCACATGTTGCTGGGGTAGCAAAGGTTTGCAAGGAGGCGTATCCCGATGATACAGCACAAGATTCAGAATCAAAATACTTTGACCCAAAGGCTACGGTAGATAATCCTAGGTGGGTCATGGTAGATATTGAACCCGTATCAGCAATGACCTCAGTAGGCCTGCCTGAACTTAAATCAAATGGAGACCTTGAGGGAATGCCCTTACTGCAAAAGGGCCAGAGGCTTTCAGTTCAGCCTGTAAATAGAAAGCATTTCGAAATTGTATGCAGGATGGGCGGACTACCCGGAATACCCGAGTAGTGGGCGTGTCCTCGGTGGACGCTCGTCATCAGTGAGAGTGAGGCACCAGCTTTCTCCGTCCCGAAGTCCCAAGGCATCCAGCATCCCCGGTCGGGCTGCTCGCTTCCGCGCCTGACCTGGTTCCCGGGCGTGAGACGCTTGCAGAATCCCTCCGGATTCCGATTACGCCAACCTGGATCTCTTGGGGGCGAGACATCGCAGTCAGCTGGTGTAATCCCAAAGGCTCGTTTGCGCCGCCCTCGGACTTCGAGTCACCATTATCAACGATTTGTGAAAAATAGAGCACGTCAACTCCCCCTCTAGCCCGGCTATTGCGCAATGACGACACCTATGAATATGCCCAGTCCATCAGGCTTCATACTTTGACGGGCAGCCTGTTTGAATCTCAAAGGACTCGATTACCCAGATACGTGACCCATCAGGTGAAAGTTCTGATTTTAGTACCCCTCTGACAGCTATAGTCCTTCCTTCATCAAAGCCATCTGGAATAGGAGATTCGTTGAAATCGACAATCAATTCCTCTGTGCTTCCTTTCAAGGTAAACACCAAATCATCATAATCCATTGATCCGGGCAATACTATTCCACGAACGAAGATGTTTTCCTGTTCGAATCTCTCAGGTTCACTCATTACCTCGTCAACACTGTATTGCACTTGGGGGTCCACAGTCACCATCATGAGTCCAAAAATAGCTATCGATGTTCCGAAAACCATCAGCAGACGCGAAAGGCGAGTGAGTTGCACAGTATTTTCTAGAGGCGAATCTCTAAATGTGTTTGTATCCGACTGCCTCAGATAATGACGAAAAACCGGATTCACTGACTCTACTCTTTATTCCTTTGACTATACTTGAAACCACAGTAGGGCCATTGAATACGAGTGCCGAATAGAGTTGAATGAGCGATGAACCAGATATTATTGCCTCCCATGCAGTTTCCTTGGATTCGATACCTCCCACTCCAACAATGGGGATTTTACCGTGGGTTTCTCCATAGACCATATTTATCACTTCAAGAGAGCGCGAGTTTAGAGGGCGTCCAGACAACCCGCCGTCACTTGAGAAAGCCTTTCTTGACTGAGTGGATAGTGGTGCTGGCCTCTTTATCGTCGTATTAGTCGCAACTATGCCATCAACACTGGATGCTAAGCAAATAGAAACGGTTTCACGGATCTCATCATCAGAATTATCCGGAGAAAGTTTCAGCAATATTGGCTTGTGGGTTCCCTTCATTTCCCGTACCTTGTTACATGATCTTAGAATCGAGGATAGGTGCTCTTGACCTTGAAGATCTCTAAGACCTGGAGTATTGGGTGAAGAGACATTGAGTACGAACATATCTGCATAATCCCATAGAATATCAAGTGTAGATGAATAATCATCTGCTGCATGTTCATTTGGTACCTTCTTAGACCTACCAATGTTGGCAGCAATTGGTGTCTTTGGCCATTTATCTTCGGATTTTCGTGAAATCAACCTCTTCCGTATTTCAGATGCACCAGGATTATTGAAACCCATCTTATTCACTAGCGCTCTATGCCTATTAGCACGGAACATACGAGGCTTTGGATTCCCATCTTGCGGGTATCTTGTTACCCCGCCATACTCTGTCCATGAGAATCCCATAGCAGACCAGGCCATGAGCGCCTCTGCACCTTTATCAAAACCAGCCGCTAATCCTAGGGGGTGGTGGAACATCTTTCCAAAGACTTCTATTGGAACTTCTGGAGGCTTGTACAGCGCGTTCAGCATATTCTGACCCACGCTAGTTTCTCCAAACCTCCTCATTACACTCATAGAAATAGAATGGGCGGTCTCAGAATCAACGAGCCTCAGTGCTGGACTTCCCAAAACACTCCACGCAATTCCCATCACTCATGCCAAACGCATTCATTCTTCAATCGTTACGTTTCAAATCAAGTTAATACCGCCTTTGTCAAACAACTTCGGAGTCGCGCGTGCACACGCGTGTGCGAGCGTTGAAGTATCCACATCCCCACCTAGTTTATACAGGGCATGTTACGGCCGAACAATTCCAGAGGGATCATATGAAACTAGTAATCCTTGAATCTGGTGCCAAGGCTAAGACTATCAAAAAGTACCTAGGAAAGGGGTGGATTGTAGATGCTTGCAATGGCCATATTCAGGATTTACCGGTAAACAACAAAGCGATGTGGGCTTACAAGGAAGGGGAGTTGCCTAATCCCCCATGGAGTTGGACTGATGAAAAGGCGGAGAGGAAACTATCTACGATTATGAACAAAGCATCCAAGTCTTCCGTGAACGAGATATTTATTGCTACTGATCCTGATAGGGAGGGAGAATTCATCGCATGGAGACTGAATGATATTCTTTCCGATTTCGACTCTGTAAAGAGAATTTCATTCAACGAAATTACGAAGGATGCGGTAATGTCTGCAATTTCCGAACCACGTGATGTAGACATGGATCTTGTCAATGCAGCCATAGTTAGACGACTGATAGACAGATTGGTTGGCTGGAGATGCTCAAAATTCTGCAAATCATGGAAATTGAAATCAATGGGGAGGGTGCAAACTCCAACACTTGGGTTCATTGTTGAAAAAGAGTTGGAGAGAGATAACCATGTACCCAAAGAGTACCATTCGGTTTCGGTTCCTTCCAATGGGATTGAAATGAATGTTAGATTTCACGAATCTGATGATCCTGATGCTTGGTTAGATGATGATGGAAAACATCACCCAAACAGAACCTCGAATACCAAACTCGCTGAACAAACCGTTGAAATGATAAACTCCTCAAAAAAATTGATTCTAACAGAATCTAAGGAGGGTACGGTTAATCGTAAACCAAAACCACCTTTCACAACTGATACTATGCTTCAAACTGCTAACTCAACTTTAGGCTGGTCCATATCGAAGACCAGTGGTGTCGCTTCATCCCTGTATAATGAAGGGCATATAACCTATATTCGAACCGATTCAACCAGAACTAATGCAAAGGCCAGACAAAGCATCAGAGACCACATCTCCAACAAATTAGGAGAAAAATATCTCGGCCAAGGAGTAGGCGAGTCAGGAAAGAGGACCGGCAATGTTCAGGACGCTCACGAAGCAATTAGACCCAGTGATCCAAAGATTGAGAATGCAGGTAAGGATACAGATGAAAAGAAATTGTATCAACTGATTTGGTCAAGGTTTGCAGCCAGCCAAATGTCCAATTCCGTTAGAGAAAGGAGGGCTCTGAAATTTTCATGTGATGGGGTGGAGGTACCAATTACTGGAACTGCCTCATGGAGAACGCACGACGGATGGGAAAATGTATTTTCATGGTCGATCGGTGATGTCCAAACAAAACCTCCAGAAGTCGGTTTTTCTGTAGGAGATTCCTGGGATATTGATTCAAATGCTGAAATGACTGTTGATTTTACTAAACCACCTAGGAGATACACTGAAAGCTCGATTATTCAAGAAATGAAGAAAAGTGGCATCGGACGACCATCCACATATGTTTCAATGGTCAAAAACCTCGAGCTGAAGCGTTATGTCGAAAAAGATGGGAGCTCACTGATTCCGACAAAAAACGGCAGAACCTTGTGGTTAGACGTTGCCCCGCATTACAACCAACCAGATGTAGAATTATTCTCCGCGGACTTTACCGCAATTATGGAGTCAGATTTGGATTCTATTGAAGATGGCTTGGCCGAAGCCCATTCAAAGTGGACCGAGTTTGAACAACTGTTCCGTAGTATTCACCAACTTGCATTGGAAAAGAGAAAGCAGAAGCCCACATTGAAGCAAATAGAATATCTACAAAGAATTCTGGCAAATATGTCTGAGGAGGAAGCTTCCGAGATATTAGACAACAGATCACTAACGCAACTAACGGGAGATGATGTGAAGAATATTCTTGATGAAATCAGCGAAGAAAGGAAGACTAACATCGCACCGAGTGAAAAACAGATAGCGTTAATCATTAGAGTCTCAGATAGATTAGGTCTAGAATTAGATTTTATTCTTGGCGAGATGGGATTGACGGATCTATCCGAACTTACCGGTGGGAAAGAT
>CEVE01073767.1_pt1 | contig 21524 bp, 22 predicted proteins | sample 356431 | NCBI WGS metagenome assembly CEVE01 (sample SAMEA2622764, study PRJEB7988) | marine metagenome | isolation source: saline water (ENVO:00002010), including
CGGATCACGGGCAATAATCTCTTGAATTTCGATTAGACGCCCCTTCTGAATTCTTAGTCCAATTACGACATTTAACCCCCATCCAACCTTATCCGAATCGAGAATCACTCGGTACTCCTTGATGACTCCACTGTCTTCTAATTTCTTCACTCGATTGCTAACTGTACCTAGAGAAACACCGACCTCCTCTGCTATGCCGCGAAGCGATGTTCGAGCATCGCGTTCCAGCACCTGAATGATTCTACGGTCGGTATCGTCGAGAATGAATATCCCTCGGGAGACTGTGCTCAAGGCATTAGGCTATTGAACATTCACCTCAAAATCCGCTAGTAGATTGAACGTATGTTCATTCTTCTTGATTGACTATGATATCTCTCATTAGTCGTAAAACATGTACTTCTGCGGTTCTCATCATCAGACTAACTCGTCCTCCAATCCAAACCGGAATAGTGGTTCCATCCGATTCATCGACCAACAGAAAATTCCCTCTCTCAGATGCTAGTTTTGAACTCAGCGAAGTGGGTTCTGGCTCATCTCCTGAGAGTAAGGAATCGATAACTTCCGATGGCACTTCGGTACGTCCTTTCTCGATTATATCGGCGAATTTTTTCGCCGCAGAACCAACAACTCGCTCAAACTCTCCACGTCGTAAATGAATTGCTTCGAGCCCGAGATAAACCACTTTCAAAGGACGCCAACGCCTACCCGGAATCCGGGTCCTTCCGCCTCTTCGACTCCTTTCAGAGGACCAAATTTCGTGTGCTTCGGCAGTCGATAAGAGAACTTTCTTTCCTCGCACCCAGAGGTCGTCTGGTAAGGCTCCCAATTCCTCTTCCAAGATGGTTCTAGTATCTGATGAAATTGGTTGCGGAACATCCTCGTTATCTACGGGTGCTTCATCTTCCGTTAACTCCCGATTAACTAGCGTATTGGCTTCTGTTTCTACAGAAGATTTTTTCTCTATTACAGCAAGGAAAAATCCTCCTGCTGTTGACTCATCATTCCACACCCTCATGCATAGTGGCAGAGCATCAATGATTTCTTTTTCAGAAGGAGAAAGGAAACGGTCTTCTTCTTGTTCATTCTGAACAATTGAACATTCATCAGAAAGCACAGGCCATTGGGTCATTCCTTCAGAAGCGAGTAATTTTGGAATCAAATCTTGGGCTGAAATCAGCTTCAAAGAAGAGTCGTTTCTCAAAACCTCGGCAACTACAGCTTCGTTTTCAATAGGATCTAGAGAACAGGTCGAGTAGACAACTCGTCCTCCAGATTTGACAAGTTTTGTAGCCCGACTCAAAATATCGATTTGCAACTTCTGCATCGAGCGTCCACCACTTGGTTTCCAGCGAGACCATACATCGGGGTTCTTGCGCGTGGTTCCAGTGCCTGTGCAGGGTGCATCAACTAATATTCGGTCATAGCCAAATTCTGGAACCTTGGGAAAATGACGTGCATCGTGGTTGACAATGATATTGCTTCGCGAACGGTGTCTCTGCATATTGGAAACTAGTAGATTTACTCGACCCCTGACAATTTCGTTCGCGACAACTACTCCAGAATCATTCAGATGTTCTGCAATCTGTGAAGTCTTTGATCCCGGGCTGGCGCATAAGTCGAGAATATATTCGCCAGGTTTCGGGTCTAAAGCCAGTACAGGCAACATCGACACAGCCTCTTGCCGAGTTAATCTTCCAGTTTCATGTAAAGCGGCAAGGGCGGATTTTACATCTCCCTCAGCCTTACCGCGTGGGAACGGCATAGTCCAAGCAGAACCGACTCCATTGAACCACTCTATAGGCTCACAGTCTAACGATTTTAACCAGTCTTCGAGCCATTCTTGGTCTCCTGATAAGGGATTCACTCGTACTGTTTCTGGGAGTCTTTCATACGCGTGTGCGAACCATGAATCAGAATTTTTCCGCCAGCAACTCACCGCCTTCAATAACAGGCTGGCGCGCGCGGCCTTATCCCAATCGACCTCTTCTCGCACAAGGCCGCGTCAATCATCTTCAACATCAAGCGATTGGCTCTGGCAATCTCACTACCCCCAATAATTCTCATTCTTCGCCCAAACAAATTCGTAAACGGTTAAACCTCTAACTATGCGCTCACGACTCACGGCCTATGCCGTATGGGATGCACATGACAGGACTGAGAAGAAGAATAGCGAGGAGCCCAACCGAACCAAATCGAACGACCAATACGGAGGCAACTCGAAAGTTGGTTGGCCTTGTTGAACGAGCAAGGACGAATGGTAGGGAGCAAGGCCCCCTAGTGCCAGTTGAGGCATTAATCACAGTCGATCAAGAAGAATGGGTCTGGCAGGTTGTAGACAGAGATGTACTGGAAGTATTATCTCACAGATTAGTATTCGAATCATCGGCTGGAAAGCGCCGAGAAATTTTGATGACAGCCGGAATCGATGCTGCCATGGATGCGGCCTCAAAGATTGTCGAACTCGATGGTGGATGTGTACTAATTGAGACACTAGACCCTTGATTTTGAATCATTTAGGGCAATTTATTGTAAATTTGCTGAATTATTCTGTTTCGCCGTCTTGAAATAGTGCAGGTAGGTGCGACGGCCCGATGGCGAAGGAGAAGAAGGGCAGCGGTATCCAGCAAGCAGCGGGTTTAATTCGCTACTTCGACGAAGAGTCAGAGGATGCCATTCAGATCAGTAAAGGAATAGTCTACGCTGCGTGTGTAGTCTTCTCTCTAGCAATTTATCTTCAGCACCATGGAGTATGGGCATGGATGGGCGACGTCCTTTCCGGAATTGTCTGATTACTCTTCACCGGTCAAATCGACAACTGGTAATTCATCATCTAGTAGGTGCGAAGCCTCAATCTCATCTTCCTGCTGTTTCTTGTCCCACCAAGTGAGAACTCCCGAACCGATTGCGGCTGCCTCCGATGATCTGACTTCGGTTGTTGGGTCTGCTTCCACTAGAGCCTGTGTTGCCCTTGCTAGAGCCCTTTCCACGGCTGGAGCATTGTGATCGGCAAGGGCTGCGTGAGCCTCATGCAAATTTTGTTCGGCTTGGTTTAGGATGAGCTCGATATCCTCGCTTCCACGAAGCGCCGATATTTTGTCAGAAAGATTGGTTATTTCTTCGTTCATCTCATCTCTAGCGTGATGAATGAGTCCTTCCCAAGCGCTACGATGTTGGGAAATTGTAGCGCCTGTCCTTTTTTCAAATCTCGATGTCCATGATGGCTCCCAAGGATTTCGACCTAAGGTGGCGGCTATATCGTGTATAATGCGCGCACGTAGAGCCAATGGACCAGTGATTTCGATTCGGTTTAGAAAACATCTTGCTACTAATCCGAATCCCCAATATGAATCCGATTTTACAACCATAGAAACATCTCCTGCTGAGGTTGAAAATCCCCACCTCTGTTCATCATAACCAGGTTTTGATTCGAAAAATGGTGAATCAGCAGGACCTAGGGAGCGGAGAGCAGCCCTAGCAACATCTCCGAGATATACAGTTGAATTGCCCTTGATTCCAGCGGGGCGAAGTCTTCCTTCAATGTCTATTGACATCTGAGGTTGTCCTTCTCTTACCTGAGCCCATAGTATGGTTTTGTTTGGATCGAGGCCGATTGTCCCCTCCTCTACCGACTCGGCCTCGTCATCCATGATGACGGCTGAACTGCCTTCGCGTTGAACGTTACGTGCAGACGAGAATGCTCAAGTCCCGTCTGTTTGAACACTATCACGTGCCACGACGCAAGTACGGACGACTTACCAAAGTCGTAGAGATTCCACCAAAGGATAACTGCTCACGCTGTCGTGCTGGAAAGTATTGTCCACTCCCTGGTCATTCAGGAAATAATGTTCAAGCTGAACGTGAATGGCAAGGCCCAGAAGTTGTTGATAAGAGACAAAATAAGAAAAACCCAGCAAAAAAATGAGTCTACTACTCTTGCTGAATCGCAGTCGCTGGAAGTATGAGATATTCGCTTTCTAATTCATCTTCAACTTCTGAATCAATTTCGAACTCTTCCAATTCTGGTAAACGCTGAGCCCTGTGGTAAATCTCTCTCAGTGTTTGGTCACTAATCTCCAGATATACTCTGGTTGTTGCGATACTTGCATGCCCTAATAATCTCTGAATGGTAACTAAATCTGCACCACGCTCAAGCAATCCTGTCGCAAATGTGTGTCGCAAAGTGTGAGGAGATAATCGCGCACGGGGGATTTCAGCCTCATCAGCCAATCTGTCAATTAATTTCTGAATAGATCGAGGATTGATTCTATTTCCTCTGCTAGATAGGAAGAGGGCTCTTTCCGAATCTTCATTTTCTAACATCTTTGAGCGCATAGTTCTGATCGGATTCCACGCTTCAATTGCTTCCGTAGTCTTCTTGGTAAACAGAACCGTTCGATCCTTTTCTCCCTTACCACCGATTACAAGAGCAGATAGGTCTTCATGGTCAACATCATCGATGTCTAAATTGCATAATTCAGAGATTCGCAATCCAGTGTCTAACATTGTGGTAACTATTGGATGTGCTAATGGGTCTTCCATTCTAAGCGCCGCTGAACGCACTTTCAGTACCTCTGAACGACCTAATGGCCGTGGCAGAGGGCGTCGGCGCGCCGGTCTTTGTACCCATTCAGGAACAGCATATCCTAGCCATTTGAGAAGATGAGATACCGCTGCTAGTCTGGCGTTTATTGTAGCAGGACGCAACTCACCTAGGCTGTTCAGCCAAGCATCTACACGCCCCGAAGATGGATCAACTCGCTCATGGTAAACTCTTACAGGAATTCCCTGAGCATTTTCCCAAGATACTTCTTCCTCGCCCGGTAAAACAGTAGTCGAGAAATCGCGCGCCGCTACTGTGTATGCGCGGATAGTGTGCTTTGATTTCTTTTCAGTGCGTAATTGCCCAGCCCAGCACTCGAACCAAGGAAGGGCTGCCAATCGCATTAGTCTCGTAGGAAGTGGGTTTACCGAGCTGGATTGACTAATTGTAGAGGAAGTTTCGAACCGCCCCTGCATAACCTCTCGGCTAGCAATTCCTCTATCTTCGTCTTCCATATCAAGGTCCCTCGCCTATTTCCGTCGCGAACGACGGGTGCATCCCTGCCCATACGGGCGAGCCCAAGTGTGTCTATCCAAACTTGAATGCTTCTGATGTGGACAACCTTACGGCTAGGTTTTTCGAACAATAGCAAAAAAGCCGTTTACTGATTTCAATCAGTAGTCATTGAGGGCTCGTCAGAGGCTGAATCTGGCAATTCCGATTCTTCTTTTTGTTGTCTTTCGAAAGCTTCCAGACGATTATTCAGATGTTCAGCAACAGCCCCAGCGACATTTACTCCAGAAGCACCCTCGATTCCTTCTAAGCCAGGACTTGAGTTGACTTCCAGAACAAGTGGACCATTACTTGATTCCAAGAGGTCGACACCTGCAATATCCATGCCGAGGATATTTGCCGCTGAAAGCGCTACTGAGACAAATTCCTCATCCAACTGAACTCTCTCTACACTTCCGCCAAGGTGGAAGTTTGATCGAAATTCACTTCCTGATGCCCGACGTCGCATTGCAGCGGCGACTTTTCCACCGACGACAAGAACTCGGATGTCTTTACCATGAGATTCCTCAATATATGTCTGGACTAATGGTTTCATTCCTCTCTCAAGCATTTGGCTTACGAGTTGTCTAACCTGAGGATAGCTTCTAGCGAGGAATACTCCAGAACCTTGAGTCCCCTCTGTTGCCTTTACGACACAAGGAACTCCACCAACTCGAGCCAATGCGCTGTCTACGTCTGTAGTAGAAGCGACGTGGGCTGTTACAGGGATAGGAACTCCTGCATCCGCCATTAATTGGCTAGCTAGGAGTTTGTCTCGACTCTGTTCAATCGAAAGAGACGGATTGAGAACAATTACTCCCATTTGCTCGAATTGACGAACTATAGCCACACCTCTTCGAGTAATGGAGAATCCAATTCGCGGAATTACCGCTTCACATTCGATAGGCCATCCACGGTGGAATATTCGGCCACCCTTCTCATCAACCACTACAGTGAGCCTTAATGGGTCGATGATTCGAACAGCCCATCCAGCCTTCTGGGCTTCTTCTGCTAGACGGCGGGTTGAGTACAACCTCGGACCGCGCGAGAGAATGACCAGGCGTGGGTACATGTTCCGCGCCCACCACCATCCCTTCTTGAGTCTGACGGATGTAGGTAGGGATGAGAATATTCTCTTTTTCCCAATCTAACTCTAAAATTTGGGAAAATTAGCCGCTCTGGCGAATTCTCCCACACGCGCGTATGCGCGTTCCGCAAAGCGGAACGCCGAAGGAGTTGAAAGCCCCAGTGTGCGACTCCCTAGCGTAAGCCGAACAGGAGGGATGGGTCTGGACCGTGATTCACTATCATCAATGAAGGTCTCAGAACTACGTACTTTGTGTAAAGAAAAGGGACTACTCATCTCCGGTAAGAAGGAGGAGTTAATCTCTCGTTTACTCGGAGAGAAGATGCCTGAAAGCCCCCCTGAAACCAAAGTCATATCGTCTAGTTCAGAACAAGATAAGGACGATGCAATAGATCGACTTCTTTCCCGTTTTGAGTCCGGTGGAGAAGGAGAACCAGAGGAAGTAGTTGTAGAATCTGAACCCGAACCTGTAGAAATTCTCGAAGCAGAAGTCATGGAGGCAGATATAGTCGAGGCCGAAATTGAATCGGAGGCTGAGAATGACCTTGACTTAGTCCTAGAAAGTGATGAGGAAGAAATAATTCCTGTAACGAAAAAACCAGAGTTAATCCTTGACGAAGAGGAAGAAGACGCTTGGACTGGAGGCGTGATATCCGATGAGACCGAGCCAGCCTTAGTCGCTAGTGAAATCGATTCAGATGCGGAAGAAGCCTCGATTACGATTACTATACCTAGCCTATCTTCAATTCAATTCTCTCCGAAAGTTATCGCAGCAATTACCATCTCGGCCCTAATTCTTGGAGCAATCGTATTCTCCCTGTTTATGCAAAAAGATTCTTCATTCCAAGCAAGAACTCTTCATTACGGAGATAGTATGGAATTCAACATTTTGAGTTCTAGCATAGAAGTCGAGGGTGACGACATGGTTGCGATATTCCGAGATGCTGCTTCTGGGCCACTCGATGACGCCTGTGGAGAACTTTCAGCAAACATAGCCTCAGGAGTTGGAAGCATTAGTATTCGAAATGGAGATCCAGCGGATATTATACATCCTTCAGATAAGCAGTATAGCGGCGCAGTCAACGCTTTGGATGCATTTGGAAGAACACATTTGACCGCTGAGAAAGTTATCGATCATCAGATGAATATAGACTTGAGTGGTAAGACTTGGCGAGATGAAGGGGAATGTGGAACTGTAGGTTGGTTTTTGGATGATAATAACTTGGACATGACAACCAGAACTTGGACTGATATTGGAGATAAACAATTGATAAGAACAGGTACAGATTTGACGATTTTAGATTCAGAAAATCAAGCCACGAACCTAGAAGCCACAACCTTTGGATTAGAATCAATTTCTGGGTTAGGAGTGGTATCGTCCTATGTCTTCCTACCACTTACACCCCTAGATTTGTACGAATTCTTCGGCGATGAATCTTTGACTTCAGGCACAACATCTGAAGCAGGCTCAGAATGGTCTTGGTCAGTGGGTAAAGAAATCAATGACAATGAGCATGGTTTGGTTTATCCAATTTCTATGTCTCATCCGGAATTTGATGCTTGTAATGGTCACATTACAATCAACATGTTGGTCAAGAGTAATGTCCCTTGGCCGGTGGAACAAACTGCAAATATCGTAATTGATAAAAATCTGAAATCGAGTGATTGCGGCCTGATTGAAACATCGCTTTCCGACGCCGCAATCCCTGATGGGCGAATTACAATTTCATTCTCCATGAGAGCCGTGAAAGGCGGAATCAACTCTGGTTCAACGGCAATTGAATGGTTGGTTGATTACACCAGTAAACCGGGGCCTGGCGAAGATCGCCCAGGAACTAGTGCCCAGAGATCATGGGGTGCTGCTATGCCTGATGAGAGTGCGATTAGGTCGTGGGATCTCGAATCAGCCTTGGAGTGCACTCTTGCGAACTATTCCACGAGCGGTGTTGCTACCGCCATAGAACAAGGCGGATATGTCTGGAGGGCATCAACCATAGTTGTCAACTCAAACATTCAATGGAATATGTCGTGGGTGACAGAAGATGAAAGAGCTGGTTGGACCGTTGTAGAGGAAGACAATGGTGGTTGCTCACTAATTGATGATGAAAATATGGACGATGGAACAGTTCAATGGAATCGTAACGCTATACCTGAAACATTAACCATGAATTCATTGGAGTCTAGATTACTCTCATCCTCAAGATATCCAGGATTGAATATGCACATCAATGATGGAAGTGGAGGATGGGGAGAAGGCGTCGAGTACGGCTACAGACTATCGGTAACTCAAGATAACGAAATCTTCGACTTAATTCCAATTAGTTTGGGAGAAGGTGCAGTCACCGTCAATGTAGAGAAATCTTGGACGGATGGCAATAACAGAAATCACGATGTTGTTTGTGTTATGGATGCTGAGAATGCAAGGCTACTAGGTTGGTATCATTTCTGGGCGCCCTCTAACTGACTCGGCGCATTGGATTCAGTCCGCTAAAGTCGTTTGGATTGTTCGTAAGTGTCGGCAGATTGAACAGCCCTCCGAGCGCCGAAGGCGCTCGTATGTCCTCTGATAGAGAGGTGGAAGATCTGCCTGAGGCAGGCTCAGCACCGCTGATTATCGATGCTGAATTCACTGAGGTCGAAGACAAGGGGCTGCCGACTTTAGACTCCGTTGATGAGATTAGTACAGCACGGGCAAGAACTCCTCTTGAGTTGCCCAAATCAGGGCCCACCCCTGATGGTAGGGCTAGGGTTGTTACCATCATCAATCAGAAAGGCGGAGTTGGAAAGACGACGAGTGTAATCAACATCGCTGCGCAATTAGCCTTACGCGGTCACAAGGTATTGGTTGTCGACGCAGATTCACAGGGTAATTGCGCAACAGGTCTTGGAGTAAACAAGAGTCGAGTCAAAACCACCACTCGAGATTTAATTCTCAATCCAGAGAGTGCGGTGGAAAGTCGCCATGCGACCGCGGTTGATGGCGTTCACATAATCGTAGGAGATCGCTCGCTCGTTGGCCTAGAACAAGAGATGTTGAGACAACTTGGTAGAGAACGGCGGCTGTCGGAGGCATTAGCCCCACTTTTGCCGCATTATGATGTTGTAATTATTGACACTCCCCCCTCATTGGGTATAGTTACAATCAATGCACTGGTCGCAAGTGATGGAATAATTATTCCAGTTCAAACGGAGTATTTTGCCCTCGAAGGACTAGCCATGTTAGCTGGTACAATTAGAGAGGTTAGAGGCCTTCTAAATCCGAGATTGGGAGTTGACGGGGTTATGCTTACCATGCACGCCCCGACTTTGCTCAATCAACAGGTTGCAAGTGAGGTAAAGGAGGCATTCCCTGAATTACTAATCGAGCCAGCAATCCGACGTAATATCAAGTTGGCAGAAGCACCCAGCCATGGCATACCAATCCATCTTCATGACCCTAACAGCAATGGTGGCCAGGACTACCAGCAAGTTTCCAGTGTGCTCGAATCACGTTGGGGGCTCTGAGTTTGTCCGACCCGGTTGATACACCCCATGTAGCTGTGCTATGGATGATTTTCGGAAGCCTTTGCTTCGGTACGATGAATGCCTTGGTCAAGTACACAAGTGACTTGGATGGTGTCGATGTTTGGATGGTGATTTTGGTTCGTTCTGCTGTGATAGCATTCGCAGTTGTTGCCTTTGCATTAAGTCGTGGAATATCATTGAAAATTAATGATTCAAAGACGATGTTCCTACGTTGTGCAGTCGGCCTAACAGCGATGATTCTGTATTTTTCTTCATTAGCAAAAATCCCTCTAGGTCAAGCCGTAACCTTGCAATATACCGCTCCTTTGTTTGTAGCATTACTATCTGGTAGAATAATTGCCGAGAAGGTACAGCCTTCTGTAATCGCTCTCGTAATTACTGCATTTACTGGGATTGTACTGATAGTCTCACCCAATTTAGAATCAGTTGAGCCGTATGCTTTGCTTGCACTTGGTTCAGGTTTCTTTGCTGCTTTAGCATACATCTATGTCAGAGAATTGAGAAATACAGATTCTGCCACCTCAGTTGTATTTTGGTTCGCAGTTTTTTCAGTCGCAGGCTCAACTATTCAGGCGGCTCCAGATTTGTTTAGTTTAGACCTCCATACCTTTGCCGCATTGGTAGGAGTTGGTATCGGAGCAGGTGGGGGGCAAGTAGGGATAACTATGGCTTATCACAAGGCCAACGCAGCTTGGGTAAGTGCATTTTCCTATGGTACAGTGCTTATCGCGACAATGTATGGCTTCTTTTTGTTCGATGAGGCGCTCAGTATTGCTGATTGGGCTGGTGGAGTGCTGATTGTTGGTTCAGGAATAGCGTTAGTTTTCCTAGCACCACCAGTACAGCCATTGGATAAGGCAAGTTAACACTAAATCTTCACGCCCCTCGAAACATTCTATGGACATAACCGCGATGACCGTTGTCTTCTTTCTTTTAGGCTGTGGAATAGGATATCCCGTAATGGTTTATTCTAAGAATCGAGGCCTAATTCCTTGGGTTCTGATTCCTCTAATTGGTTACTCAATTCCATTATTCACAATAGGCCCTCACCCGATTATTCTCGGGCTATATCTGCCGCTAGCTGCTTACCTGCTATACGTTGGTCAGATGGTGATTCGTAATCCGAGTGCAATCAATGATTTGCTAGACCTCGCGACGAAAAATGAATAATTTCGACTGACAAAATTTCTTCATTGTTATTCTCCCGGCCAGACAATGCATGGAAGAGAGATTCGCTGATAACCTTCCTTGGCCATATCACCTTATTCCTGTTCTAACCGGGCTGATTGGGCTCCTGATTGGTAGTTATCTAATCGAGCCGTACGGAGCATTAGCGAAGACCACTTTTCCGGCGATATGCCTGATAATCGGTGGCTTTGGTGGCTTGATTATATTGGGTAACATATCCGACAAAAAAAGAGAACGATGAATCATAGGGTACCCTCTGATTCACTCAAAAAATTCTGAGATTTCCTCTAGAGGTTTACGATTTAGGTTAGGCACCTGAGCATCATCCGCAGGATATCCTACCGGCATCAACAGCATCGCATGCTCGTGCTCGGGACGTTTCAAGATTTCACGCAAGAATCCCATTGGAGAAGGAGTGTGGGTTAGTGTTACCAATCCCATATTCTGAATTGCAGCGATAAACAATCCAGCAGCGATTCCGCAGGATTCCTGAGAATAGTAGGTTGGCCCCCATTCTCCATTATCTCGTAGTCGCTTATTTTGCCTAAACAGGACGATTACCCAAGGAGCATCCGTAATGTGTTCTTTGACTGCATCCGTACCAAGCGGCCTGAGAACTTCAGACCATGCTTCCGGCATCCGTTCAGAGTATGTTTTCTTCTCCTCTTCTTCGGCCGCTTGACGAATCTTCTGCTTCAATTCCGGATTAGAAATCGCTACGAATGTCCAAGGTTGTAAATGAGCCCCGGATGGTGCAGTTCCAGCGGTTTTGATTGCCGCTTCAATAAGCGAGCGCGACACCTCGCGTGTTGAGAAATGCCGCGTAGTTCGTCGCTTATTCATTTCTTGATAGAATGACTCTGCTTTCGAATTCATCTCCTCTGGAGTCAATTCTTCGAAGATCAAATCGATGAATCCTGTTTCGTTAGCACCGCCACCCATGGGCGCCTCTAGATTCAATCAGAAAATCAAACCTACGTACAATCAATTTGTCCAAGAAGAAAGATTCGACTGTCTACTCCCAGCATCGAATTCCTGTGGAGTGAAAGGATGTAGATGCAAATTTGAAATGCATCTTGCAGCAGAATCGAAAGCCGCCCCAGCAGTACCTATGTCTTTACCAAAAGCATCACCGATTACTGAAATATTAGCACTAGTAATCACTTTTCTAGGACCTTCTACAGGTCTGCTATATGTCCATCGATGTGACTTCCAATCGGTGGGATTCAGTCCTAACGAACTGGTAACATATTCTATCATTTGTTGCTTATCTTTTTCTCGATGTAGTTCACTAATTTCAGGACTTAATCGTATCTCTAACATTCCCTCATCAGATATCTCGAAATTCAATTCCCATCCTTTAGGGATTTTTTCGACCTCCCTTTCACAAGGCCCCCAGAGGACCCAACATGATTCACTTTCTCCAGATAATTCCAATTCTGTATCTTTAGTCAGGATTTGGGCCTGTTCAATTGGTATTGCCAAAATAACATGGTCGTGTGTGGAGGCAAAACTTTCACCTTCTCTAGTTCCAGATAGTTCAACAATATCTTGTGTTTGATTGATATTTTCAATTTTTACTGATTGGATTACATTAATTCCTTCAGCAATATTTTCCAGTAATTCTGGAAATGGTCTGGCAGGGGCCAAACGATTCTTTTGGATATCCACATAACCTCTATTTTTCCAATCATTCACGTATCTCATCATCCATTTTGGAATAGAATCTAGGTATCTAGTGCCCATCTGAAATGATATGCCTTGTTCTGTTTGTCTGTTGGATAATCGGCCACTCGCCCTCGTACCTTTGTCGAAAATTGTTACATCATGGCCTAGGTCCATCAGCAATCTAGCTGCAAATCGCCCGGAAAGACCTCCTCCAATTACCCCGACATTCAATTTCTTAAAATTTGTAGGAGCAGTAGTCCAATCTTCGTATTTTTCAATATCAATACGGTCTAGATGCCTAGAAGTTGGCCTCTTACGAATTCTACCCATGGTAGGACCTGGTGGGTCGAATGGTCTATCGAATAGGCCAAAACACCAGTGTATCCCTGCTATTGAGTTGGCATCCCTACCATCCAATGCATACCGATTATTCAGTTCCAAGGCTAGAGCCATCGCTTCTTCTGGATTTGCACGATAGCCTGCGATTGCTTTGCCCCATGTCATCCGAACATTGTTGTGCATTACTCCATGCCGAACTAGACCTTTTTGTGCTGCGTCCCAGATTCGATCCCGAGTATTTCCCCTTTCAATCTGCAGTTTGGGAAGATTAGCAAAGTTAGGGAATCTTTGACTCCATGATTCCCTGGCCCAAGTAGGAATGTTATTCCATGATTCTGCATTTGTTGTATCGTGGACGTGGTGTTGGGCATGTTCTCGGAAAACAAGCATTTCATCAAGGAATTTTTCTGCACCTTTCCCACCTATTTTTTTAGCATCTCTAACTACCTTAGTTGACGCAATCATTCCATAGTGCAACCATGGAGAAAGACCGCTTACACCTTCTCTATCCGCCGCATTATTCCTTCTTCGATGGTAACTACGAAGATTATTCTTGGACCATTCTTCCCATCGGCTTGTAGCCTCCGAATGTCCTCCTTTCATATCCACAATTGGTACAACAGTTGGATCGATATTACAATCCCTAAGGATAGATTTCCCACCATCCTTTTGCAGTTCTTTTACTGGGCTAAGCGGTTCGAATGGAGGTTCCCAGTCTTCGGGTAAAGTTCTGACTTTGAGATTTAATTTTGGCCATTCAAATTCTAATCGCTTGGAGATTTTCTTCTTAGTTGAGTTTCTAAATCGGAATGGTCGATCACGGCTTTTTCCAAAAACAGGTCTGGGAAGTACACAATGTGAATCAACTTCCACTACAGATGTTATCATAGTTACTGACTTCGTCCATTCTTTCCAGGGCTCTAAATCAACCATATCTGTAACGACAAATGCGGAATCCTTCGCTAGGTCGAGAAGTGCTGGACTACGGTTGTTCTCTCTAGTCACGTGGACTAGGTGTTTGATGGCGAATTTTTTGGTGCGCATTTCTACGTCAGCTGCCCCCTCCAACAGAAATCTATGATGTCTGTAGGACGCATATGGATAGCGTTCGTCTATTCCTTGATAGATAATCAATGGTAAATCAAGTTCGTTAGAAATAACTCTTGCTACATCGAATGTTGGACATTCATCCAGACGTATCGCTGTTCTCATCCAGTGAAGAACGAATTTTGGATTTTCAACTAAAGCCCCTTCACGTATTAGACACCTCTCAAGGAGGTGGATTGGTAGGCAATCTACGATACTCACAACTACCCGCTGATTTATCCATTATTCAATCATCGTTTTTTCTAGATAAAACTGCTATTCCAATTCCTGCCATTGCGGTAATTATCGTAAAGCCGGGTAGTGATGAGTCATCATTTTCCTCCTGACAATCGGTTGAAGGTCCGCCCCAAGTGCCGTTATCAAACCAGCAATCAGACCAAACTTTCCACCCGAATCCAGACTCTGGAACAGTCTCGGTACTCTCATCGCTTCGGGTTATGTCGAAGCGCCAATTGGCATATGTTGCGTAATCGTCGATGAGTACGGATCCAGTGAAGGTAAGTCCGTCTCCAGAATCAACTAACAAAGTCTTCTGCGGAGGCCAGCAAATACCTGTGTTTATGCAGACTTGTGTAATCCATTCGATTTTGCTTATGTTGTTTCCTTCATCCAGCGTAACCGAGATTTCGAATTCGGTATTTTCTATGACCATATCGGCATGACTTAGCGATGCGATTCCAGTTCCTTCAGTTGATGTGGAATCGTTGACACCTGCTTCACCGGCGCCACTGACTGAAAGGGCGAGCATCGCTACCATCAGCAAGGCCAGGAACTGTCGCATGAACATCGACTTACCAACTTGCAAATGAACCCATGTGCCATTTGGTTCAGTTATTTTGTCTGAAAAACTTACCTATTTCTTGATGACTTTGGCAATAATGCCGCCCCTATTGCTAGCATAACAGAAAAGCAGCAATTTGTCAAAATACCTACTTGCACCTCGGCAAAATCTGAACTCAGAGATATCAAAGGAAATGAGAGTAGTAACACAGCAATACCAAGACCTACTCGCATAGTACTTCGAATCACTACATTGATTTCAATATCACGATGTAATTATTGGTCAAGATTCCAAAGGTCATCTCCAACCCAATGTAGCGTATTGATGGCTTTCCCCTTGCTCATCGCTACCATTTCTTCACCATCTACCATAGCGATTCCCAAGGCCAATGGTTTGCCATGCTCTTCATCACGAACCCAAACCAAATCTCCCGCTGTAACCGCTGGGTCGGCCATTTGCACTCCCGCACCCATGCAATCCGCCCCATTCATCAGAAATGGGATAGCACCGTGATCTACTGCAGCCCAGCGACCATCTGGTTGCCAAGCGAGTATTCCTCTTAATGTTGGAAACCACTTCTTTCCATCATCGGTTTCAACCTGCATTGCTAATGCTGTCTTGTCAACTAATATCAGGTCACGATTATCGAAATTTGCTTTCTCTAAGAAAGATGATTTAATGTCGATATCTACAGCAATTCTTGCTGACAATTCTGCCGCAATATCTCTGATTTGTTTGAATCTCACTGGAGTTCTGCGGCGTAATCTCTTGTCGCTCACGCGTGCTTGGAGTAAACCACGCTCAATGAACCTCGCGGAGCGATACTTGAGAATATCTTGAAGCGGACAGGCTACGGCGACGAATCATGCTGGTAGTCTGCTTCGACCTCGAAGGAGTGCTAATGCCAGAGGTTTGGATTAACGTCGCCGAGAAAACAGGAATAGAGGAACTTCGTAGGACGACTAGGGAAGAGCCGGATTATGACAAGTTGATGCGCTACCGGCTCGATATCCTCGATGAGCATGGAATCACAATCGACGATATTCAACAAGTGATTGCAACAATGGATCCATTGCCAGGGGCTAAGGAATTCCTCGACGAAGTCCGTGCGAGATGGCAAGTACTGATTCTCTCAGATACTTTCTATCAATTCGGTGAACCAATGATGGTCAAGCTTGGCCGCCCAACCCTCTACTGCCACGACCTAGAGATTGACGAGTATAGTCGAATGCTTACAGGTTGGAAAATCCGATTAGAAGATCAGAAGCGAGTAACAGTGGAAGGCCTACGTGCAATGAATTTCAACACCTTAGCAGTTGGTGATTCTTACAATGACACCAATATGCTAGCAGAAGCTCATGCAGGCATACTGTTCCGCCCACCTCAGAACGTAATTGACGAATTCCCTCAATTCCCAGTTGTGGAGGATTACACCGCACTTATGGCTCAAATCGAGTCAGTAGCGGCAGATTTGGGTGAGTGAATTACTCTACACGACCCGTAGGGTCGCATCGGAAAGAATCACGATTTCCTCCGCTCCATTGAAATAAGGGTGGTCGGTCGGCGAGGCGCATGGCACAATGGCATGGTATCTCTCGACGCAAGCCGACCGGCGGACGCTTGAAGCGACCAAACCGCTATCGAGGCAAGCGCCGAAAGGAAATTTCTAGTGAGAAGCAATATGCTTTCATTGGGGATGAAGATGATAACAAAGTGTACAGAAAGCACGCAGGTTCAACCACAGTCAGAGTCATGCAAGCAACTTCGGTCAATGTCAACGATCCAAAGACTGGCAAGACCACTCGCTCGAAGATTACCAGCGTTCTACAGAATGACGCAGACCCGAACTTCGTTCGTCGAAATATCATCACCAAGGGAGCAATCGCTCAGACTGAGGCTGGTAAGGTACGAATCACCTCCCGCCCAGGTATGGACGGCGCTGTCTCAGGTGTACTTCTGGAAGACTGAGGCTCACGAAGCCCTCAAGTCGCACCATTGCCCCGAGTGGACTGGTAGTCGTGTCTTCGCGCAAGGATGAGATGTGGGTTTGGACGGGATATTTCGACTCCCGATTAAGCCGTTCCCAAGGTCGCCGTGTGCCTAAGGAAGCAGCGATTCCAACCCCTACTCTGGAAACTGTTGCTTGGGCTGCCCGCGCTGCTGGAATTACCCGTATGCGAAGGAAGCCCGAGACAAGCCATCCTGCACGTCCGTTCACACAAGAAGGAAGGCTAGAGATTTCAACAAAGGATGCTTTGAGTTCGACAGGCGCTGATTCGAAAGAAGGAGTCCTACAATCGATTGGACTTCGCCTCCGAAAACAAATGAAAGAGGCGAAGTCAGCAGAATCTCAGGGCGCAAAGAAAGGACCTGCCAAGGGCAATAGGCAACAAAGAGCTCAGAGAAAATCGTTCAAACAAAAGGGTGGCCAGAGAAAGAAGAAATTCGGCCGGAAGTGATCGACTGTTTTCCATAGAAGTAGCAGTTCCTGATGTTGAGACATATCTGCGTTTACGAGAGAAGGCAGGAATGAGGCCAAGAACGATTAGTGGAGCCACGAAAGGACTTGGCTCAGAATTATTCTCAGTTCTACTCCGGCATAACGAGTCGAATGAGATTGTTGGCATGGGTAGAGTTGTAGGAGATGGAGGAACCGTGTTTCACATCTGTGATATGGCAGTTGAGCAGGAATGGCAAGGCCAAGGAGGTGGTACTATGATTATGGATTCACTAATGGAATACATAACTAGCGAAGCATCCGGCTATTCTTACATCAATCTCATGGCTGATGTGGATGGATTCTACGAGAGATGGGGATTCAAACCTACGTTACCCAATTCAAGAGGAATGTATCTGAGACTTTCAGATTCATAATTATCAGAATGTGCCCGAGTGGCCGGTATTACCGACCACTCGGGTTACGTATTTCCGTTACTTTGCTAATTTGGTACTAACGATTACTCGTCATGCTTTGCAGCGTACCAGATCATCATACCGAATGCGGTTTTGTTGACCAAGTCAGCAATGTTGTACAGGATGTTCATGTCGTCGGTACCCATACCGTCGAAGAAACCATTACCCATCATATATCCAAGAGGATAGATAGCCCATCCTACTGTTACAATCCACTTCATGGCATTGAATCCATATTGGACTCCTGCGCTTCCGCTCTTTGCAGCTTCACCGACTTCTCCTTGCCATAGCTCGTAGAGAATCCATGCCCATCCGGCCATTCCGATTACGAACCAAATCTCAGTGCTTGAATCACCGAATACATCCCATGCTCCGGATTCACCGAAGTATCCTGCAACTAGCATTACAATAGATGCTCCTAGTAGTCTTTGGAACATGATTGCAGTACCTACTCCGATTGCAGCTAGAATTAGATAAAATTCTACAACCTGTAGTGGGACAGTGATTAACCAATCAATGTACCTGAGTACCAACGGGCTTTCGCCAGTGATTACCCAGTGTTCACGCATGTATGTGTAGTGGTACCATGCAACACCAGTTACTAGTGCAGCAACTGTCATCGATGTCTTCCACTTTTCAGGGACATTATTTCTTTCAACCAAAAAGAACACAGTTGATGCAAGCATCATGGCAGTTGCAATCCAGAAGCTGACTGCAACATAGTCTGTGGCCTCGATGGTGGAGGTTTCAGCAGCCACAGTTGGTAGGAACATTACAGCAAGTGCTATGCTCGAACCAATGGCTACTCTTCTCGTTCGTCTGTTAGGCTTGGAATTAAGTGACTCCATGGCTGGCCGCGTGCAGAAGTTGGATATAAAGACATGTTATCATTCCGAAAATTTCTCAGATTTCGCAGGTGATAATTTCCAGTTCAGAATTATTGTTTTTCCAAGTGATTACAGCGCTATATAAGTCAAAGGAAATCGGCCGGCATTATGAATGCTAAACCAGCACTTCTCGCTCTGCTAATGACCGCCATGTTGTTTGCCTCTCCCGCAGCTATCGCGGACCAGCGTACAGCTCAGGAAGATATCCCGTCGAATGCCGCCGGAACCGGAATCCACGACTCTTTGGTCGCAGCTCTAGACCGAGCAAATCTGGTTGCAACACTATCTGGAGATGGACCATTCACAGTGTTCGCCCCAACCGATGATGCGTTCACCGCTGCCGGTATCGATCTAGATTCATTCAACACTGATGATGAAATCGCGACACTGGTCGACATACTAACTTACCATGTGCTCGCGGGAGCCGTCAACTCGTCACAGGTTACTGATGGAATGACAGCGACAATGCTCAACGGTGATGACGTAACTTTCTCCGTGACTGACGGCACTGTGATGATAAGTGACGCTACAGTTACCACAGCAGATGTAATCGCGTCTAATGGAATAATCCACGTCATCGATAAGGTGCTTATGCCGCCATCTGATTTGGTGGATATACCTACAGTAGCTCAGGGAACTGGAATCCATGATTCACTAGTTGCCGCGGTAGTTCAAGCAGAATTATTGACTACTCTTCAGGGGGAAGGCCCTTTCACAGTCTTTGCACCTACTGATGATGCGTTTACAGCCGCTGGAATCGACTTGGCCGCTCTGGATACTGATGAAGGAAAGGCTACCCTAACTGACATTCTACTCTATCACGTAGTATCGGGCTCGGTCGCTTCATCCGCATTAGCTGATGGAATGATTGCAACTGCAGTGAACGGAGACGATCTGACATTCACAGTCGGTGAAGGAGTAATGGTAAACGATGCAAATGTCATTCTTGCTGATGTCGAAGCAAGTAACGGAATTGTCCACGTCATCGATAAGGTGCTGATGCCTCCTGCCGATTTGGTGGATATTCCAACAGTCGCCCAGGGAACTGGAATTCACGATTCCCTAGTCGCCGCGGTAATCCAAGCAAACCTATTGTCCACATTACAAGGAGAAGGTCCTTTCACAGTCTTCGCTCCTACCGATGATGCATTCACCGCAGCAGGAATAGACCTGAATGCTCTGAACAGCGATGAGGGCTTGGCTACACTCTCAGACATTCTTCTGTACCATGTTGTATCTGGTGCAGTTCCGTCCTCTGCAGTTACTGATGGATTAGTTGCAGCAGCAGTAAACGGCGATGACTTGACCTTCACAGTCGGTGAAGGAGTAATGGTAAACGACGCAAATGTCATACTAGCAGATGTCCAAGCAAGCAACGGAATAATTCATGTCATTGACAAGGTGCTAATGCCTCCAGTACCGGTAACGGAAGCTGATGGTGACGTATGCTACAACATGTACACTCATACAATCGCGGCTGGCGCGTCCTTCGATGAGTGTATGGCTTACGCATATTACGAAAACTACGAGATGAATGGTCAGACATTCACTGGTTGTTACAACCTAGTAACTCACACCTTCACTATGGTAAGTCAAGCAGAATGTGAGGCTTACATGTGGACTCCAGCAGTAGATATTGCCATGACCGCCCAAGCTACAACAATCCACAATTCGTTAGTAGCCGCACTCGCTCAAGCAGAGCTTGTGTCAACTTTACAGGGTGATGGCCCATTCACGGTTTTCGCACCGACAGACGATGCATTTGCCGAGGCAGGAATCGATCTAACAGCCCTCGATAATGAAGAGGGCAAGGCGCTTCTAACAGATATTCTACTCTACCACGTAGTGTCTGGTGCAGTTCCATCCTCCGCAGTAACCGATGGTTTGGCTGCTGCAGCAGTAAATGGCGACGACTTGACTTTCTCTGTTGGTGAAGGTGTAATGGTCAACGATGCCAATGTCATATTGGCTGACGTTCCAGCATCAAACGGCGTTATTCACGTCATCGATAAGGTTCTGATGCCTCCTGCTGATGCAGTCGATACATCCGAGTGTGATGTAATCATTGGAATCGACGACACAGGATTAGCCTATGATAAGCCGTACGTCGAAGTCGATGTAGGAGCAACTGTGTGTTGGATTTGGAATGACGAATCCATGGCACATAATGTAGCACAGATCGCCAAGGAAGGCGACACTACTCGTTACATGAGTGGTGTATACAGCGGTGAATCAATGACAACAGTCGATTACAGATATACTTTCGACATCGATCAAACATTCAACTACATCTGTGAGCCGCACGCTACCTCCGGAATGGCCGGACAGATTGTGGTCGGCGAAGGTTCCATCGTAGAGCCAGAAGAGGAGTCAAACAACACTCCTGGATTCTCTGCAGGAATCGCTGCATTGGCAGTCATCGGTGCATTGATGATAGCCGGTCGCAGACTACGCTGAATTTGATGTGTGAAAATATCAGGACTACGTAACCATGGGCTTGGGCAGTTCCGTATTCGTCTCGAAACTTCGAGATGATACGGCTGCTCAACCCAAACGATGGTTGTATCTTCTTTAGGATTAATTAAATCTCGAATTAAATCCTTGGAAAGAAGAGGCTCGAGGAAGTGTGGTCGAACCCGTCTCGGGCGCAGTGATTCAGACTGATTCCAATGACACAAGTCCAAATATCGCCGTTCAGCATTGTGTAGCGAGTTCGTCCCATGAGCACTGCGATCGTCTGGCTGAGGAGCACCCTGAGGGTGCATGACAACCCCATCCTTGACTGGGCCCATAGGTCAGAAGAGATCGACTCGGTGATCCCGATCTTCGTGCTGGACACTGGCCGGGACATGGGCGAGAAAGGCCATATCGGTCTCAATCGGATGCGATTCCTGTACGACTCTCTCACGGACCTGGACGACAGGTTGCGTAGGAAGT
>CEVE01022942.1_pt1 | contig 21464 bp, 16 predicted proteins | sample 356431 | NCBI WGS metagenome assembly CEVE01 (sample SAMEA2622764, study PRJEB7988) | marine metagenome | isolation source: saline water (ENVO:00002010), including
TCCACTCCTTCTTACAACCTTGACAAATATACCTCCACAACCAGGTCTTGGAAATTCCAGCACCACTTACTGGCATCCAGTTAATTCCGTTCGCAGAGGCGACATTTTGCATTCGGTGGTCGTCGGTTGCAATTTCACAGTCCATTTGATGCCCCAATGCGAGAACCTCAAGATCCACTTTTGACAAACCCCCCAGATCTCCTGTGGTCGAGGCCATCCTGAGGACTGCATCCAGACTGTCGGGTTCCGGTGACTTCACTCTAACGTCTAATTGGTCCAATAGCACAAAATTATTCGGCGCATGTTTCTCTATTTCAGGCAATTGTAGAACGGAAATGATGCAGCCTCTAAGACGATCGTGAGGCCAATGAATGAAGCCTGCTGTGTCAATTACGATATCGTCCATGAGGCATCCCGGTACGAAGCACTGTATGATTACATTGCAAAACTAACCCGGGTAACGTTGATTCAACCATGTGATGTCCGAGCGGCATGGTCAGCATCATACCGAGGTCTTGGATAGACTGGACGGTGGATACTGCAGAATCTTTTGGATTGATCGGTCTGTTCATAGTCTCCGCAACTGAAGCAGCCCTACAGCCCGTGCCACCGGATTTACTAACTTGGCCAATGTCATTGGGAGCCTCAAGTGCCTCTGAAGTTATGGCCATCGTCATAATCGCAACCGTGGGGTCTGTGTTGGGTTCTCTAGCGGGTTACTGGATCGGATCTGCAGCCGGAGATATGGTTTTGGCCCGCTATGTGAGCGAAACAACAATGTCGCGTTTGGAATCGATGGTGAACAAACATGGAGAATTGGGCGTTTTTTTTGCTGCATTGGGACCAGTCCCCTTCAAGGCACTAGCATGGACAGCCGGCGCAGGATCAATGCCATTGAGGTCCTTTGTGTTCTCAGGAACAGTGGGTAGATTCCTAAGATTCGCCATCCCTGCATTTGCTATCTGGCACTATGGGGACGCAGCTCTTGATTGGTTCACACCATTCAGATTCTTGATCATCTCTTTGATCGGGGTGATACTGATGGCTCCGGTTGTGAAATGGCTTCGTGCAGATGATAACTTTTGAGATCGCTGTTTGCGAACCGGTTAAACCCGGGAGGCACGGCCGAGTGCCAGCGCTCGTGTGGTGTAGTTCGGTCCATCATGCCGCCCTTTCGAGGCGGCGACCCGGGTTCAAATCCCGGCACGAGCACCAGGACCCCTAATGCATTATTCTCGGCTTGGCGTATATTTTGACAGGAATTTTGATGAATTTCATGGAAGTCGCTCTCCGACAACCCGAGTGAGTTAATCTTGGGGGGAACAGAATCGCCTTGGAGACATGAGTGGGACAGGCTTTGACCGGGGGATCACACTGGGCCGGATCGTCTGAGTATACCCGCAACACCATTGAATAAGGGGCAAACGTGAAATCGTGGATAGGTATCCAGCATCATGGGACAGCGCGCTATATCCCGGAAGAATTTGACAACGATCGCCGTCCTCGTGATCCTCGGTTGGGCACTTACACCGGGCATGTCGTCGCAGATGGAAGCTGAAACCGGCAATCTTGATACAACGCAGTTTTCCCAGTCGTCCGAATCCACATACCTACTTGATGTGGGTTACGCACATGAGAGCGTCAATGCAATGGCATACTCTCCTGACGGGGACCTAGTGGTTGGAGGAGTCCTGTGCGGACTCTATTATGTACCTGAAGATCCAGACGATTGCCAAATAACGATAGACGGCGCGGAAGTAGTTAGCACTGACTTCGCACCTGCATACTTGCTGACCTTGGATTCAACCGGGAACACGAAGGATATCCAGATAATTTCCTCGAGTGGCGGCGACAGAGTCGATTCAATTTCCTTTGCCCAGAACGGAGATATGCTGGTCGGTGGGAGCGCATGCTGGCTGGGCCCCTCGGGTTGTACACTTTCTGGATTCGGAATCAGCCTACCCGCGGTCAACGACAACGGTGATGCATGGTTTGCGAGGATCGGCCCGGGTGGCGAGGCCCAGTGGTCGATGTTGATAGGCTCGGAAGGCTTTGATACAATCCATTCGATTGCAGAATCTCCAGATGGGTCGATTTATGTCGCCGGAACATTCTGCCAAGACTACAACCTGTTGTGCAGGATCACGATAGGGGACACAATGCACCAGTCCAAGGGAGGTGCGGACGTGATGATAGCGAAACTTTCCCCCCAAGGGGACGTATTATGGTCAAAGACGTTCGGAAGCGGGACTTCTGACACTGACATGTGGAACAGTTGGTACTCTTTGAGCCAGAAAGGAATCGTGGCTACCCCAGACGGCGGCTTGATAGTTTCAGGATGGGGGTGCGAAGGCTGGAACGCGAACTGTGTTATGACCATTGAGACCGGCTACAGCGTCTCAAATCACAACACATTCATTTTGAAATACAGTGCGAATGGCACAATTGAAAGATTAACCGTGATGAACGGGGATGGTGCGGACTTCGTGCAAGTCATGATACCTGTGGACGACGAAAGGATACTCCTCGCAGGTAACCATTACTCCTCCAGACTCTTTGCTGGATCATTCTCTGTCTACAATTCAGGGGGGTCTGATGCATGGTATTCCATTTTCAACCACTCCTCTTGGTCCTTTGAGGCTTTATGGGACTCAAAGACCGAGGGCAACGAGGTATTCCACTCGGCAGTCGTAACCCCAGAGGGCCACTATGTGTTGGGAGGCACTCAATGTTGGGGGGGAGATGAGGTCGATTGCCCGGTTACGTTCGAGACCCAAGACGGCATGGAGGTCACCAGAAACACGAAATCTGGAGGGGGTGAAGGATTCTTGATGCTCCATGACTCAGAGTGGAACAGCATTGCATGGATCAAAGGAATCTCAGAAAATGAGGCTGGCGTCTCCTATTTGGGCGACTTAGCTATCAGCCAAACTGGGAACATCGCAGCTAACTTCCCAGTTTGTGTAACAAACAACAACACAGGTTGTTCAGCAGGAGTAGGGGGGGATGCTTACTCGTCTGTTGTGAATGGTACCATGATATATCAGATAACATTCGATGCAGACGGTGACGGTGTCAGCGACGCCGACGATCTCTGCCTTGTGAGCCCAGAGACCGGATGGACGAGCAATGCACAGACAGATTTCGACGGAGACGGCTGCAGAGACGCAGACCAAGATCTCGATGACGACGGGGACGGGTCTCCAGACGATCTGGATCTCTTTCCACTGAATCCTATGGAATGGATGGATACAGATAGCGACGGTGTCGGCGACAATCAAGATCTCGATGACGACTCTGACGGATGGCTAGACTCGACTGAAGCAGACTGCGGCGGAACTGACTCCAAAGACCCTAGTTCGACACCATCAGACACCGACGGGGACGGACAATGTGATCATATCGACTCAGATGATGATGGCGATGATGTCGAGGATGCGCTCGATGCATTCCCACTTGAGATATGTGCCAGCCTAGACAGAGATCTGGACGGCAAGCCCGACCAATTCACCATCCCAAACTGTCCAACATCGTTGGTACTGGACTATGATGACGACAACGACGGGGTTTCGGATCTCGATGATCTGGCCCCACTGGACGACAAAGTCGGCGGTGATTCAGATGGCGATGGAAAACCGGATTGGATTCTAAGCGGGGCACCCTCGACATACACAGAGGACACTGATGACGACAATGACGGCATCCCGGATATTGATGATGCATTCCCTCTAATACCAACCGAATCAGTAGACACAGATGGAGACGGTATCGGGGACAATACGGACTCAGACGATGACGGGGACGGGTGGTCCGATATCGACGAATCAATCTGCGGAAGCGACTCACTAGTGCTGACTGATATCCCTGCTGACGACGACGGTGACGGAATTTGCGATAGCATGGAGACCTCGTCGGTAAACATCGGTGGCGTGGCAGGGCTTGCAGGAATAGCAATGTTGCTCATAATCCTCGGTGTGCTTGTATCGATGCTAAGCAGGAAACAACCTGTGCCACTTGATCCCCCAAGCCCTCCTCCGCTCCCGGCGCTAGACGAGGATTAGGTATCATCGCCACTGTTGTATCCCAAATGTCCGCACTGATTATTTGTGGGGTTATTTCCCCTCGAACAATGAAGCGGTCACTTGTGGCGGTAATAGCCGTCAGCATTTTCTGTAATCAAGCCATGGCAGCCATGGTCACAAACATGCCACATTGGACTGAAGCCGATTCACTTTCTGGTTGGTGGGGAGACTCTGTTAACGACGTATTCATCGATCAGGTCTCCGGCGATGTCTATGTAACTGGTGAATACAGATTTGATCTCCACGCCGGTGATGATTCGATACAAGCAATGCAACATCACACGGGAAACACGAGCGACATCTTCGTAGGGAAGTGGTCTCAAGGGCAATGGGCTTGGATCGTTTCAGCAGGAGGGCCTGATGATGACTGGGGTTCATCGATTACCATGGCCTCGGACGGGATGATTTACGTGGCTGGCGGGTACAAATCGAATACAACTTACTTTGATGACATCTCCCTAAACAACACTGACATCACTCCCCGCACTTTGTCCACATCCCCGACCTCAGAGGCTTACGTCGCCCAACTGGATCCACAATCCGGCGACTGGATGTGGGTCTACGGACTCGCCGGCCAGACACAAGATTGGGGAACTGCAGTAGAACCTAGCCCCAACGGAGGAATATTCCTAGCGGGTAATTACGCAAGCAACTCTCTGAGTGGAGACAATGGGAGCTTGATGCCGGGTTGGGGCGACGGGGGGATGACGGACTCCTTCTTGATCGAATTCGACTCTTCTGGTTCAATGATCTCGCACAGTAGCCTCTTTGACCCCGATTCAGATCTGATGGTCTCAGATATGGCAATCACGACTGAAGGCAAGGTCATGATAGCTGGGTATTTTATTGGACAGGCAGCATATGGGATTCCAAACAAGACGGTCAGCGAGGCTCCTGGATATTCAGAGGGGATGATAGCTTCTTGGGACCCTGTGACCAGGTCGTGGGAGTGGATCGCCATGATCAGCGGTCAAAACAGCGAAGAGGTATATTCACTCGATGCTGACGAATCAGGAGGAGCTTACGTACTATCGAGATCTTCATCAGATACTACATACTCTATTGGCCCTGACAATTCATCCAGATTGTCCAATACAAACACCGGCATCACCGGCACGACAGATGTCTTAGTGTCCAGAATATCCGCAAGTGGCCAGTGGATCTGGACTGAAGCCGTTGAGGGCGTTGCAAATGATGACGCCCACTCAATAGCGGCAATTGAGGGCGGCGCAATTCTCGTGGGAGCAACGTCATCAATGTACTTGACATTCGGTGAGCATACTATCCAGAAATCGGCCGATCCAGTGAACATGGATCTATGGATGGCAGGGATCGGAAATGATGGGTCCTGGGAGTGGGCCTTGGGCCTTGGTATGGCAAAATGGCCCGAATCAACGTCAATCGATCACTCATTGGGCAAAACCATCCTCGGAGGCTCATTTTCTACGAGAACCGCTGCATTCGGAGACATCACAATACAGAATTGGGATAACCAGAGCACATATCAATGGCCTGATGGCTACATCGCTGCGCTGGATCACGGACCAATCGTTGGTTGTACCGATCCACTGTCACCCAATTTCGACCAAACAGCAACCAGCGACGATGGATCTTGTTCATCCCTGCCAGGCGACTCAGGCGGTAATCAAAACCCAGAGCCTGGGATAGGTGAAGACCTTGGAGGAAAAAACGAGCCAGGATCTTCGCAGAGTGTTTTTGGAGCGTTTTTCGCCCTGATTATAATCTGCTTGATTGGGTTCATTGTGGTGATCGCAAGAACTTCCGATGATTCAGGCGACGAATGACCAATACGCTTCTCGAATGTTTTGGTTCGCGTCCATGCAGGCCACAACATCTGCGGGCCTTGGAGGTAATTCTGTTGTACCGTCAAGATGGTTGATAATAGGCTGGATGTTGGACATATTGACTACGCCCCATCCAACTTGGGTGCAGGGGGCGATTGGAGATATGGGCAACGTCCCAGTTGTTGGGTCCCAAGTCTGGAAACTCGGGTACCAAGCAGAGAGATTCAGAGCGTTCCTGATGTCGGAATTTGTTAATTGGCTGAAGTTTGAAGTGGAATTGACTAGAAATCCGGCCCTTTCTCCTGAGGCACCGGACCTGTCGTCTCCAGCCTTGCCCCTGAGGACCTCTAGAACCTCGCTCAGGATTCCCGCAGTTCTCGGAGTTGCGAATGAGGTTCCTGAAGTGACGTGGTAACCGTCGATGTCATCGTGGTTAGGTAGGAGTTGGGTCCAGTCCGCGGCGATATCGGGATAGGAGCCGCTCATGGTTTCCTTCTGGTCGTCGTCTTCTTCTGCGTAGCCTGAGATTCCAATAGACCAGGGTGGGCCCGCGGTAGAGTCTTGAATGGCAGGAGACGGGGTGTTGTCAGATGCGCCTGTGTGTATCTTTCCCTCCTCGACCACCGCTACCCTCGTCGCATCCTCGATCCCGGGGACGGGTATGGATCCAATGGGGCCGAAGGATGTGGAAATTATGTCTACCAAGGGTTGGTTGGCGGCGGCCAGGACTGCAGCATCACTGAAGCCTTCCACGAAGAATATGACTGCATCTGGATTTGCATCTAAGACCGATCCAGTCACAGCTGTGCCATGCCCATCCGAGGGGTCGTCGAGAATTGGGATGTCTGTCGAGTCATCCGGAGTTGTGCCTATAATCCTCGTTCCAACAAACCAAACAATGTCTTGGGAGGTGATGATATCCCAACACTCCTCCTTGTCTGCTTCGTACCTCTCTGCCCAGGTACCGTTTGTGGTGAGGTTGCACCACATAGTCACCCCAAGACCCTCTAGGAGCCATTCCGGATATGTTTCATTCATCGCAAAGTGATTATGATAGACATTTATGCCAGTATCAATCGGGGCAACCACGCTGTATGACCCAAAAATTTCGAGACCCTGCTCTTCCTCTGGGATTGTTACATCTGAGCCAAAGCATCCAGAAACTGACACAGACAACAGGATCATTGCAACTGATAGGGCTCGCATAGTTTAGTTCACACCCTGCCCAGAATTAACTCCCCTGTATTTCTTTCGTGGATTTGAGTGCGTGTAATTCAATAGGAAGCGTTGACGCGCAGCAGCCATGACCGACCTGAAAATTATCGTCACAAGTGGAGGTCGAAATTTTGAGTTGGCCAAGCGAATTGAGAAGATAGCGATAAAATTGGACATTGAATCTACTATTTTGGAACTCGATGATTATGCCATGCCCCTCTACACGCGCGGCACAAAGGACGCCTCGTTCGAAGCACTTCCAAAACTGGCGGGCGATCTGGATGGCACGGCCCCGTGGATCCTATTGCTCCCAGAATACAATGGAGGGCTGCCTCCTGTCTGGATCAATGCATTAACTTGGCTTTCAGTTCACTATGATGATTTTAGAGCACTCTTCAATAGGAGGAAAGTCGCCGTGGGGACCGCCAGTGGCGGACATGGTTGGAAGGCATTGGCGGCCATGAGGGAACAATTCGCCCACCTAGGTTCAGATGTTGTGGGCAGATACCTAAGAGATGCAAAAAACTCGCCTGCGAGCGAGGATTCGATAATTGACACTCTGCGCAGGTTGGGCCTCTGAGGTGAGAGGCTCGTGACGCGGTTTCATAGCATTAGAGGGATACCGGGTGGGCAAGATGTATGACGTAATGGCCCTCAGGTCGGAATTTCCGATCCTAGATAGAATCCTCCCCAATGGGAAACAACTCGTCTATTTTGACAATGCTGCGACTAGCCAGAAACCATCCTTCGTCATAGACGCCATGAACGGTTACTACACAACTTACAATTCCAATGCACACAGGGGGGCGCACACACTTGCCGATGAGGCAACGACTGCATTGGAATCTGCCAGGGCATCCATCGCCTCATTCTTCGGCGCTGACCCTTCAAATCTAATTTACACGAGCGGTACAACCGAGGCAATCAACCTCGTTGCCTACGCATGGGCGCGCAGGAACCTCGTGGAAGGGGACGCAGTGGTCCTGACTGAAATGGAACATCACGCTGACATTGTCCCCTGGCAGGAACTTTCCAAGGAAATAGGGATTGAACTCAGATACGTGCCTTTGGACCTACAGAACATGTGCCTCGACATGGATGCATTCAAACACGCACTCGACGGTGCTGGCTTGGTAGGGGTGGTACATACCAGTAACGTGATCGGAGTACGCAACCCCGTGGAGGAAATGACAAAATTAGCTCACCAAGCAGGTGCCAAGATATTGATCGATGCGGCTCAAGGAGCTTCTCACGAAAGGATCAATTTCACACAATTAGGTGCAGATTTCGTGACTGTCTCAGCACACAAGATGGCAGGCCCAACCGGCATTGGGGGACTACTAGCTACTAATGAGGTACTCTCAGAGTGTGGACCATTCTTGACAGGCGGACAGATGATCAGATCCGTTTCAACCGATGGCTCAGTTTACAGGGATGGATCCGCCCTTTTGGAGACTGGCACACCCAGAATTGCCGAGGCCATCGGCTGGGGTGCGGCAGTGGAGTGGCTTTCGAGGATAGATTTCATGGAGATGCATGCACATATCAAGAGGTTAGCATTGATGGCTTTCGAAGGCATGAATGCCATAGATGGCATCACGGTCTTTTCAGACCCTCGCAGACCAGACAGTAACGGTACAATCTCCTTCCTTCATGAGGGGCTATCGAGTGAGGACCTAGCCATGCTACTAGATGAGGGCGGCTTCGCCCTGAGGACTGGACAACATTGTGCACAGCCCTTGATGGACGCACTCGGAGTAGCCTCCACTAACAGGATTTCTCTATGGCTCTACAACACTGAAGAGGAAATCCAATCTTTTCTAGACCACCTGGGAATGGTTTGTGAGAGATTTGGAACATGACCTGCAATGATTGAAAAATACACGGCCTGTGATAGCATTATGTCAGAGAAGCTGTGGCCTGATTCCCTTGACCCAGTGGTTAAGGAGTTTCAGGAATGCTTCGACGCCATGGAGCGATATGAATTGCTCTTTGAGTATGCGTCCAAATCTATGAATTCCCTGCCACAAGAAAATTGGAATGATGACAACATGATCCACGGATGCCAGTCACGTGCTCATGTTGAGTGCTCCCTAGACCAAGACGGCCTGTTCCTCATGAGAGGAGGTGCAGACGCACAGATCGTACAAGGGTTGATGGAAATCACGAGGATTGCTGTAGATGGGTCGAATTGTGAGGATGTTGCCACTCTGGAACCAGTTTTTGCTGACGCAATGGGGTTCAAGTCTGCCTTGACCCCAAGCAGGTCTAATGGTTTCAAAAATATGATCGACAGAGTAAAACTAGAAGCCCAGAGGATGCTGGAGGACGAAATATGACTAAAGAGGATGAAATTATCCACGCTCTCTCGCAAGTTGTAGATCCTGAAATGGGGCTGTCTGTAACTGAACTTGGCTTGATTTATGGTGTGGAGATACAAGACACCCACACAGAAGTCACAATGACACTGACCAGTCCGGGTTGCCCGGTGGCTCCAGAAATAATGGCTGCTGTTCATCGCTCAGCGTTGACTGTTGAAGGTATAGATTCAGTCCACGTGAACCTCACATTCTCCCCGGTTTGGGATCCCAGAGTCCATGCCACAGAAGATGCCCAAATGGAACTAGGAGTCTTCTGAACGATTGAAAATGGATTCCGCAGCAGTCACGGTGTTAGACATCAACATCGCTATCGTCATCGGACCAACACCGCCGGGAACGGGGGTTATCCAAGAGGCCCGCGTTGATGCGGCTCCCTCTACGTCTCCCACCAAGCGGCTTCGCCCATCTTCTTCGACCCTGTTGATGCCGACGTCGATGATAATTGAACCAATTGGAACCCATTGATGGTGAATCATACCTGCCTTTCCGGCAGCTGCAACGATGATATCCGATGATTTGCAAAGGCCTTCCAGGTCTTCTGACTTGGAATGACAGACTGTCACGGTCGCATCGATCCCCTTCTGGGCCATCAGCAATGCGGTTGGCATACCCACGATCCTTGAGCGTCCTACAACTAGGGCGCGCTTCCCTTTCATTTCGACCCCTGTGGATTCCAGTATTTTCATCACTGCCGAGGGGGTACATGGCAAAAGCCCGCCCAGCCTACCAGTGACTATCCGTCCAAGATTGATCGGGTGGAAACCGTCGACGTCCTTTCTAGGATCGATCAACTCCGTTATCCCAATCTCGTCAAACCCTGTCGGCAGAGGGCTCTGAACCAGTATGCCGTCAACCCCAGGGTCCTCGTTGAATTCGCCAATCAGATTTTCCAGGTCTTCGGGGGAACATGTCGAAGGCAAGTCAACCCGGGTGCTGTCAATCCCGATTCTCTTGCAAGCTCTCTCTTTGTTGCGTACGTACACCTTGCTCGCTGGATCGTCACCGACGATAATGACAACTAGATGCGGTGGACGATGTACCTTTTTGATGTTCGAGACCCTTATCTTCAGACTATTTTCCAACTCTGCCCCTAAGGCTTTCCCATCTATGACATTGGAGGCCACAACCTTTCCAAACAGCACTTCTGCTTGACTGTTTTCACTGAGCCCCAGGAGGGAATCGAACCCCCGACCGCTGGATTACAAATCCAGTGCTCTACCAGCTGAGCTACTGAGGCGTGACCCACGGTCAAGCTGCCAGCCCTTGAAGCCTACTGAAGAAACAATTCGGAGATGTTGAAGCACAGGAGCCCCAGCCCAGGATATGGCGGGGGACGACCGGGGCTGGAATCTTCTGATCTCTGGTTGGATTTGCACATTACTTGGTACGGCGCTGGTATTTGCATTACCCCAGACAATGGGGCTCATGACAGGAACGCCTCTTCTTCTGGCAGGTATGCCTCTGTTGTTGATCGCCTTGTCGAGAGGAAGGCGAACTTCATCCTTTGAAGCCGACCCAGAATGGGCACCAACCGCAGAGACCCTACCTAACGCTGGTCGTGTCATGTACAGAGTGGACACATCCCTTGATCGCCCTATCCGAACATCTATTCTCTGTGGAGCCTGTGCAAAGTTGGGCTGGGTGGAAGGCCCGAAACCGGTGCGATACACTTGTGCTGGCTGCGGAACCAACCTTTGGAATAATGAGGAAGAAGAGTGAACATCCGGCAACCGTCAAGAGAGGCAACGCATCCGCCCTGACCATGAGGGGGCTTGACAACCGGGAAAAACGAGTTCTGAGAATACTCCTAGGGTCTCAGAATGGCGGGCTGGGGGTAAACCAAATCCTAGAACTCGCTGGTTGGAGTGACCAAGCCCATGCAGTTGGTGCAGCAATGGGGCTTGTCGAGAAGGGCTTTGCAAACCTCACTGAGGTTGAAAATGTCCATGTTTCGCTTGGAACGGAAGGTGTGCACGCCGCAAAAGATGGGCTGATAGAACAAAGGATCCTTCTTTGGTTGGCCAAACAGGACCGATCAAATAGGACCATTGCATCGATCTCCGAAGAGTTCGGAAGGTCTGAATCTGGTCCAGGAATTGGCTTGCTCCGAGGCATGGGAGCCAATATTGTGAATGGGAATTTGGAACTTCATGACTTGGACGAGGCAATGAAAATCGCCGGTGAAAGGATGGATTTTATCAAGGAGATCGAGGGTTTGTCTGTTAATTCCTCCGGGCTGGATGAGAAGTTGTTAGAGCACTTCTCTAAAAGGAAGGGCCTCATTGTGTCTGAGAAGTCTATCAAAAGGACCTGGTCGGCCTCGGAGCGGGCATTGACCTTGGACCTCAATGAAGTCATAGAAATCGACCAAATTGGAGAAGTTACACCTGATCTGCTCCAAGGAGAATCCTGGAAGGAGAGGGAGTTCAAACCATTCGATATCCATGCTCCTGCTCCGATTCCACTGGGCGGCAGACCCCACCCGCTGCAATCACTAATCGATAGGATCAGAGCCGTATTCCTAGAAATGGGCTTCTCGGAGATAGCCGGAGACTTCGTTCAAACTGCAGGATGGAATATGGACGCGCTCTTCATCCCTCAAGACCATCCCGCCAGAACAATGCAAGATACGTTTTACCTAAGTTCCCCCGAATCGATAAAAATCGACGAGGAACGCCTCATGCAGTGGGCAGGCACACATCAAGACGGCAGAGGCACAACCTCTAGGGGCTGGGGAGGCGTTTTCGACGCAAAAGAGTCGGAAAGAGCCCTACTAAGAACCCATACCACTGTAAACACCGTAAAACACATCGCGAACAATCCCGCTGTACCCTCAAGGGTCTTCGGCGTGGGGAGGGTATTCCGTCAGGAGACCATAGACCGGACACACCTGCCTGAGTTCCATCAGATTGAGGGCATAATTCACGAGGAGCAAGCAAGCCTCCCGATGCTTATAACCACGCTCAGGACCTTTTACTCCAAAATGGGATACTCAGATGTCAGAGTTCGGCCCGCTTACTTCCCATACACAGAACCCAGCATCGAGGTCGAAGTTCTTTGGAAGGGGGCATGGCTTGAACTCGGCGGGGCCGGTATTTTCAGGCCAGAGGTCACACAGCCTCTTGGCACTGAATGGCCTGTATGCGCCTGGGGCATGGGCCTTGAGCGACTCGCAATGCTCATACTCGGGCTTGATGATATCCGGGAGCTGTACCAACCAGATCTCGCGATCCTTTCGAAAATGCCGATTCTCTGACATAAATTACCATCCAGGTGCAGAAAATAATGCCAAGGATCGGGAATCCATTGAATGGTGGAACGGTCACCTCCAATGGAATTCCAGCCGATTTTGCATCTTGGTCTTGACTTTGTCCCTCGCCGCATCCCTCAGGAGGAGGGCCAATTCCAGGCCCCCAATCTTCTCCGTATCCCGCGCAGGGGTCGTTCTCCGATGACTCTGGTACCTGTCCCCTGTAGCATATCAGAAAGTATGGGAAACCCATGTCTCCAAGGCCGTTTTTCATAGTTGAGTGATAGTGGTAGATTCCTCCGGGGAAGTCTGGAGTGGGTCCAAAGTGGCCATTGCAGACATCCAGATCACCTGAACCCTCAACATACTCGTAATCCTCTATCCCGTTGTACCCAGTCTCCCCGTCCTTCAGCCTGTAGGAGGATTTCATCTCAGATACAGCTCCCGAGGCGTCGACTCCGTGTGCGCCGTAAATGGGGTAGCCGTCAAATGCCACACCGATCACAGGGGACGAATCTCCTTGCAAATTCGGCGGGAAGGAGTAATTCTCCCATCCCAATTCCTCTGCATGGCCGTGCCAGTGGATGCAATTGGCATCCGCGTGATAATGATATGTCCCCCCGGGGCCAGAGTGCCCATGACACAGACCCAGCCAGATGTCCTGCCTGTCTTCCTGGAACTGACCATGATGACTTGCTACAGCATCTCCGCCTGGCCCGTCCTCGGGTCCGAAAAGGGGAACTCCGTTGAGCGCATAGCCGATACTGCCCCTGATTGGAGCGCACTCGTATAACCCAGCAGCCTCAGGACAATTTGTACTGTCATGCCCTCCATGTGTGTCATTGGTCGGTGATCTGGGGATTGTGATGTTGTAAACCTGAGATCCTGCACAGCACCCGGGCCCAGACTGGAAGTCATGGTTTGGCAGGCCATTCATAGTCAGCGTCACATTGTTTGAGTCCACTACCACGCTAACTTCGCAGAGGTGACCGTCCTCGACAGTGGTGTTGTAGTCGTCGACGACGGGCCCTTCGCCGCCTTGGCATAGGAACTTGTCAATCCAGAATTGCCCGAGGTCTGATGGATCGTATACAATAATTTGATTTTCGCAGCCATCGGGAACCCCGTTCCCATCCTCGTCAACACTGTCGTCGTGACCCTGGCACTGGTCCTCGCCGTCGGGGACCCCGTCTCCGTCCGCATCCTGGTGGTATTGGCAGGTGCCATCGTCCTGTGTGGCATTCTCGTCGTAGTTGATAGCACCTGTGTCGGTGCATCCACTAGCAGACCCCTCCAGCCACGTAGCTTGAAAATCAGTTGATGTGCTTTGGGCCCCACATTCTGCAAATACCGTTATGGTGACCGTCCCGACGACCCCTTCTATCTCCTCAGAGAATCTGCCGTCTTCTTGGAGTTGCACGGGTAGGGCGCCGCCCGACCCATCGGCCTGACGCCAACTCACCTTGCAATCTGAGAGGTCATGGTGCAAGAGTGTGCCACCAAAGATAAGTTTGGACCCCTTATTTGCCGGTAGCGGATCCGACACTAGAAGCTCCATGTCTCGTGCGCGAACGGTGAACGTGCCAGACCATGTGTCTGAGAGCCCCTCATCATCAAAAACGGTGGCCTCGACCAACACTACGCCGACTTCGTCGGTTGGTATCCCTATCCACACCTCTCCGTTTTCAGAAATGGAGAAGTTGTTGTACTGAACTCCGTCGATCAGGACGGTCATTGTGATACTGTTCAGGTCTTCATCCGATACCAGGAGCATGACTGCGGGCTCAGTGCCGAATTCCAGTTCTGATCCTGAATCTCCTGTTACTGCCGGGGCCAGGTTTGGCTGAGAGACCTCCATGTTATCTAGGTCCAGCATCAACATACCTGTCAAGACGCTGAGGAACATAATCCCAGCCAGTGTGAGGCTCTGCGCTCTCTGGCCCATGGCAGTGGCACACGGAGCATGCATTTTGACCCATCGCGTGAAATGCGAGGTAATTCGACATCTCGGGTTATTCTTCAAGCAAAAGCTCGATGTCCATCAAAAATAGGCTGGGGTCCCAGGTCACACCTCCCCATGCTATCCGCTTGTCACCGTTCCTGTCGACTATGAACGTGGCAGTTGTGTGGCCGACTCTGTAGTCCCCAAGGGACTGCTCGTGAGGGTCGACACCGGTTACCCCATCTTCGGCAGATTCGGAGACGCAACCTAGCCAGTTTCCATCGGGACGGACATAGCCTTCGTCACACATGCAATGTGCTCCGGACCCTGTTCCCATGACCCAACCATGTCCGTTGCAGTCCACCCCCGGGGGCAGATCTGTCGTGTTGTAGTCGCTAGGTGCGAAGGCGATGTGCGTGTCCGGGGACAACAGGATGTCCTGTGGAGGAGTGTCTGTCTTGGTCCAATTTTCGGTTGATTGGTTCCAAATGAGCATATCCCATGAGAATGTATCATTGGCGGTCCAATCCAGGATGGTTCCGTTGAGGGAGTCATAAGTGAGGTTTCTGGACTCAAAGGCAAATTCTAACAGCCCCTCAGCGTCTGAGAGAACTCCACATCTTGCCACGGGGTGTCAATCTTCATTTCCGATCCATCTGGGCCGACCACCAGCACTCTGTTTGTGCTGTCGTCTGGGGGCGTGCTCGCATTGATGTGGTCGTTGTCCACGACTACGTTCCAATCCTCCCAGACGCTTACCAGGCTGTCGATGTCCGTGGAAGTGAGGTGTGGCCAGTCGTAACCTGTGGCATCGGTCCACCTTGAGAGTCTGTCTACTGTGTCCTTGGCAGGGTCGATCGTAACGGAGAGGAAGACCACTTCATCGGACATCCCCTGTTCGTCCAATCTCATCTTCGTCCACTGAAGGTTCGAGGAAATGATCAGACAAACATCAGGGCAGGATGTGTATATGAACGCGAGTACGACGATCTTGTCCTCATAATCTGACAGAGATACATTTCTTCCGTGTTGGTCTGTAAGGGTGAACCCAGGAGCCTCGGGGGGATCTTTGTACTCGATCCCGTTGAATTCGCTTGAGTTGTCGTTGACCCCTTCTATACAGCCTGCAAAGAGGGCCATCGAGAGCATGACAGACACACACAGCCCTTTCGAAATCAAGCAGACTCCCCCATTAATTGACGAATGTCCTCCAATACCATGTCTGCATTCCAGACGAAATCACCCCAGTATACTCTTTGATTGCCCTGCCTGTCGACAATAATGGTTCCAGTGGTGTGATCGATGTAGTAAAGCGGGTGGTGCATAGCTTTGAGCTCGCCTTCCGACTGCTGCGTCTCGACTCCGCATCCGTCGGCATCAGTCTGTTCTCCTTCAGGAGTGTCCGGACAAAGATCGAATCCATCTACAGTACCATCGCCGTCTGAGTCGTTAGCATATGTCTCGAGACCTACTTCGAAGGACCTCCAAACCGGTTCCATGACTTCTAGATCCGATGAGAGGTGGGGCCATCCAAGGCCCCTGTCGTATGCGTAATTCCAAAGAACGCTGGAGTTGTCGTACCAGGGGTCGACTGTAATTGATAGTAGGTGGGCCTCCACGCCGAGATCGTCCCCCAGCGCATCTGCAATCCAGGCCATGTTGGCGCTCACTTGTGGACAAACGTCTGGGCATCGTGTGAACAGGAAGGCCACTACAACAACGTCCCCAAGGTAGTCGTTGAATGCAACCGGATCATCATTTTGATCTATCAGGACGAAGTTGGGTGTCGGCCGGGGCGGGTTTATGTCCTCCCCGTAGAAAATGTCGGGCTCGCTTTGGTCGGCGCTGCCCAGGCAACCGGGTGCGAGTATCACGAATATCAGGCTCAGGACCCCTACCTGTTTCCTCAGTTCGTTCTTGTCCGATAGTAGGTGTACAATACCAGACATGTAAGAACTCCCAAACTGGCGATCATTTGAACCATTCCCGTCCCCGTGTTTGCATCCGCCCCTTCCTGAATACGAACGAGGAGGTTTGCAGGACCGGCTCCGTCCGGGCCGGCGATGGAGATGGTATGCTGTCCCTCAGACCAATCCTGCGAGGAGAACCATATTTTGCAGCCCGATGCCCCGGATGCATAGATCTGGCATATTTGCACGGAGTTGTCTCTGAGGATCGTGTAATCCTCCTCCCCGCTGGAGTAGATGTACAGATTACCTCCCGGGGCAATCCGGACAGAGGACCTGCTGAATGAGGACCCATTGCCCTCAATCATGACCATGTTCTCTGCATTTGGATCAAAGGTTGGCAGGAGGATGTAGGGCCCTGCGGGCGATGCCTCTGTGTGGTTATCAGGTAACACCTCGACTGTAACCTCTCTCCATTCAGAGCCATTTTGCCGAATCGAAACTGTGTATGTCCCTGGGATCCACGAGTTGTTGGCATCGAACGTGAATTGGCACTCGTCCTCGTTTGACGTCGTGTTCCTTGCGCCCATTTCGCATGTGTGGTCAAACACCCCGTCCCCATCAACATCTATGCCTGCAGATCTGTTCCATGCTGCGGTGTTGTATAGGACCAGTGTGTCATTCACCAGGAGGTCTGCAGTTTCCGGCATCACGCTTTCATTTCGGACTATGATTGCGTAACTGTTCGCCCCATGCGCAGCGACCTGGCCAGAGAGGGCGAAGATAAGCAGAATCACGATTAGACGTTTCAAATCCGGCCCCTCACAGATTGTAATCCCAGAGCGGCGGATAGTCGAATTTGGGGTCTATGTCCTCATCGAATTGGACGACATACACGCCACTCACCATTTCAGATATGAAGACGAAGCCCCTGGGGTCGAACTGAAGCCCCCAATCAAATGGTATCATGCATGAAGCCCAGCAGTCGGCCATGTCGTAACCCATGTCTGCAGAGGCGTTGTCTGACCACTCGGGGCCGGCTGGGAGGTAGTATCCAACAGTGTGGGTCGGAGCCAGCTTCTCGATTCCTTGGAATCCGAGTTCCGGGGCCGGTGCGCCATTCTTCCATTCTATCTCGTCCCATATCATTCCATGGTCTGTCGCCCATACCCCTGCGTGGTAATGGGTCCAGTAAACCATGCCGTTGGCAGCAGTGTCCCCGTTGTGGGGGCTGTAGATGTAATTCCCGGGGATGTAGTGGTGAGGATGTTCTTCTCCGTTCTTTGTGCTGGTCCCGGGAAGCTTCCACTTTGAAACGAGGAATGGCTTTGCCGGGTCAGTAGTGTCTATCGTCCATATGAATCCAGTGTGATTGTTGTTGACGCCGTATTCCGGGGCGATATACGTGTAGTGCCTCCAGTTTACTCCATGTGTAGCGTCATCCGGGCCTGTTCCGCACTTCTCAGGCCAATCTTCTTGCGGGTCTAACAGGCTGACTCCGCTGCAGACAAGGTAGTCGTTAGGCACGGCATAGTGGATGTTGTCGTTACCCTGCTCCGCATCCAGCCAGACCTCAGGGTCCATGTTGGCATGTCCCCCTCCATCTGGGCCATACCAACCTGAATCGTCAGTTGCACACCCCAGCCACCGTCCAGTTTCAGGGGGCCAGGAAAGACCGAGGGGGTCTGGGACCTGCGGGGGGGTGGAGACATCGACCAGCCTGAGGCCCGCGCCCCAGTACGATACAGCTAGCATTTTCTGACCTGTCACAGGGTGTATGAAGAAGACATTGTCGTGGTTGAATATAGAACCGCCGCAGGTGGTCTCAGGCTCAGGTGTGTAGCCTCCCCATCGCATGATCTCACGGCTGGCATTCTGCTGCTGTTGGTTGTTGAACGGATTCAGACCTTCGAAGTCTATCAGTGCGTAGAAAACCTGGGTCCCTTTGTAGAACGTCCCGCTTGAGCCTTCCACCATCTCAGGATATGGATCGGCACCGAAAAGGAATAGATGACAATCTTCCTGTGCCCAGACAGGGTTGGCAGGAGACCAGTCGCAGTATACATGCAGGTCCTGATTGTGGAAACCAGCTGGGGGGTTGTCCCACTCAGCGACCTTAATCGGGCTGGTTTTGTCACCCACATAGATCAGGTCAAGCCTGTTTGCCCCGCTGTTGGCGTCGTCGTCATTAGGGATTGGGTCGAGTTCCGAGTTGGTCAGCTCGTGGTTTATGAGGACCCAGTTGTTGTCCTTCGTGGCCTTGATGTCGATGATCCGCGCCACCTCTGCGTAGTATGTTGACAGAAGCCTTATGTCGTTCGGTTTGCTGATGTCTAGAATCTCGAATTGGTTGTAGGATGAGACATAAGCGAAGCAGCCTCCGCTGCCGTCCCCGTAGATCTCACAATCATCCATGAAATTACCCTCGATAGAAATCTCCGAGTTATCTCCCGGCGTTGGACCTACGTTCTTGTACTGGTCAAAACAAGGCCTGCCGGCCACATTATCCAGATCTGCGGGTGGTTTTACCTCGCCGTCGCAATTCAGGTTGTGGTAATCTATCATCCTTGCATTGGGCGTCTTGAGTCTGTGAGCCATGAGGTCGCTGTGAGAATGGTTGGCGTCCTCTATCTCAACCACCGGGTCGACCCATTCCCAGGGTTCGTCGTCAGACGCGGCGTCGCCCGAGCCGAAGCAGCCAGCCGTCGTGGAAATGAGAAACATGGCTAGGATAGACAGAGACGGCAAGAAGTGGTATCGCATAGTGGTCCCCAGAGACCACGGGAGGGAGGTTAGGCTGTTGAACATAATGGTTGTTCGGTCGGATCAGCGAGTTGAGTAGGGTGCGTCGATATCCAGCTGAACTATGTACAATCCAGACGTGATGCAAGAGAGGTATGTGTAACCCTCGTGGTATTCAGCAGCCCATAGAAACGGAGTCCACCCAAAGTCGTAAAATGAGCTTTCCAGCGGCGTCCCGTCCGCTCCGTGCGGGAGGTGGAAGCCAACCGTTGCTTCAAAATATGCATCGGTCGAATTCCCCCCATCTATCCCTGCCTTCATCAGGCTCTCTACATCGACTATCCAAAGCCCTGCGTGGTAGCTTGACAGGTATATCCTGCCATCCCATGTTCCTCCCAAACTGGTGTCCTCGTAGCTCCCGGTGGTGTCGAATATCTGGGTGTCTGCGTTGTGAGGGCTGAAGAGGAGCCATTCTTCTCCTCCCGGTATGTAGTGGTCCTCCGCGAACGGGATCTCGTAGTCGTAGATCAGTTCTGGAAGGAATCTGACCTGCCCGTTGACTTCCTCATAATTGGTGGTGTCCAGCAAATAGGACATCCCGGTCCCGATAGAGGTCTCAAGTACCTCCGTTGAAAGGATTGTGAGGTGCATCTTCCCTGAGGGATAACCCAAGTGGCTCGCATCTACCATGTCATCAATCGGCTCTGCGTAGTGGATGTATGACGCCCTGCCACCATTCTCATTCCCATTGAATCCACTGTCGGGCAGCCCGTCCCCGTCAAGATCAGCAAAGTCCATCCAGAGCCCGACTTCCGGGGCCCTCCAGTTGCAGCCGAGTTGGGTGCCGATGGTTGCAACACAGCCTCCAGCGATGAATGCGTATTCCAGAGGGCTATTCGTGGGATGTGGAACGTCACTAACGTCGAATATTCTGAGTCCGGCCTCCCAGTATGCACCGTAGATGTATGTCTTGCCGAAGCGGGGGTCGCTGGAATCCTCGCCCGGCCAGGTTTGGACGGTCATGTCATGGATGTAGATCCAACCACCCAGTGTAGTCTCCCAGTTTACCTCAGCTTCTCCGACTTTCAGAATGACCGGCTGGTCACCGGGCCCATCAAAATTCAAATGAGCTATGGTTATACCCCCACAAGCATCTCCCTGGCCCACATCGCATGAATCATAATCCGGATTTGCGACGAATATGTACCACTCTCCGTCTATGACATGAGTGTAGAGGTTGTGAGGTCCAGATGGGTGATCAGCATCATACCAGGCGCCGACAAACCGGGGGTCTGTCTTGTCCGTGACTTCTACCAATGTGACAGTCACCTGAGTCGGATCCTCCCACTCTCCGACATTTGGATCTGCAGCTCCGGGGTCTACTAGTTGATTTTGAACTACAACGTACTCCCTGCCATCGTATTGAAGGTACTTGACATCCAGAACCTGTGTGTTCGGGTCGTAATAGACTCCTGTGACTGATGTGTTCTCAGGGTCAGTGACGTCCACAATGTGCATTTCCGTCCATCCTGCGATGTAGGCGTAGATACGCCCGTCGGGCGATTCTGCCACTTGGACCTCCGCATTCCCCGGAGCAGTCAGCGGGTCGTAACCCAGGGGTGATATGTTCGGGGTGGAGAGTACATGCTGACTTGCATTACGATGGTCGTGGCCGTCATCTTGTAGTAGCGGGTCAACCACAGCGATAGTCGTACCCTCTGAAGGGTCTGAACTGCCTCCCATCAACAGCAGTCCGGTGGAAAATATCAGTATTGAAGTTGAGAACAGCACCCCAAGTGATAGCACAACCCTCCGGGTGTCCATGTCGTGCCGTGGCGGGACGGTGTGTTCAACCCATCGGCTCCGATTTCGAGTGGTTCAATTCTCAGAGTCACTTCAGCGAGGTTATTTTGTCGATGTCTATCTTCTCCCAGGAGAAACCTCCATCGTCATCAGGGGCCCTTCCAAAGTGACCCCCAGAAGCTGTTCGCCTGTAAATCGGCCGTCTCAGGGCTAGTGAGTCGATTATACTAGAGGGCCTGAAGTCAAACGTACCCCTGACCCTTTCCTCTATTTCTTCATCTGACGTTCCGGGTGCATGTGTGCCCTGAGTGTCAACTTGGATGGCCATGGGCTCTGC